>JACXTT010001763.1_pt1 | contig 35568 bp, 28 predicted proteins | sample 9270951 | NCBI WGS metagenome assembly JACXTT01 (sample SAMN15532306, study PRJNA645909) | rock metagenome | isolation source: weathered quartz diorite | place: Puerto Rico | collected 2017-06-21 | reverse complement strand
ACTTGAAAATTCACCGCCCAGGTTACCCTCGAAGCATCCGTCGGGGACGAGATCGCGCGATTGATGGAGGTGACGACAGGACCCACGACCGTAACCGCATTTGTTAAGGTGAAAAGTGCACTGGCGCCCTGAGTGCATCCGTCGTTCTGATACGCAATGAAATACGCGTTGTAAGTTCCCGGCGTCGTAGGCGCTGTCACAGAAAACGTTTCCGAGAACGTTCCCGCCGCGTCGTGGTTGGCGTGGTCGACGCACGTGGTCGTTCCAGGCGGTGTTGTCGATATAAGCCAACCCGTGCCCCGCCAGTTGTTGTTTCCACCGCCATTGTCGGTGGTGACACTAATGGCTGCTGTAATCGAGGCACCGGCCCCGACTGTGACGCTCGAACCGCCATTGAGTGTGACGGAGTTGATTGTTCGGCTGTCTGTGAAAGTCGTCTGTGCGCGGCGTTCTCCCGTAAGCGCGGGCTGCTTCGCCATCAAATAGAAACGCACGTTCAGGTCGTGCTCTTCGGGCGCCCACTGATCCCAAAGAAGATTTCCCGCGCCATCCGTCGGCACGTGCAGTACGTAGTCGTCGTGCACCGCCGGGTCTTCCTGAAACACCAGCGTGACTTCAGAATCCGGCTCCCACCCTGATCCGGTGATGATGGCCTGCTGGCCTGGCGCGTAGTCGTCCTTGTCAGTCTTGATCGTCGGGAAGCGATAAACCTCTGCCTCCGGCGCACCGCCGCCTATGGCGACGGCGTAGCCGTCGATATGCGGCGACGCGACTGCACGCGCACGTGCGGTGAGCAGATCGCCCGTCTGCTCGAAGCTGCCCATGCCATACGAATAGGGATCCGGGAATTCCGCAGGAACAAACAGATCGCTCGTCTTCACCGGCACACCATTCGATAAACCGCCGGCAATCAGGACGCTGTTGTTGTTGGGAAGAAGAACTGCCGCGTGGCCGCTGCGCGCGAAGCTGAGCGCGGTGGTCGTCGCTTCGAAAATCTGTGACCCCGGCTCGAAGATTTCAGCCGACGCGAGATCGGCCGTGCCGTTGTTGCCGCCGGCAACCAGCACGCGTCCATCAATCAGCGTCGTCGCTGATGCGCCCGTGCGCGGCGACAGCATCGGGTGCGTCGTCGGCGACGTTGTACCCGTTTCGGGGTCGTACACTTCAGCGTTCTGCAGAACACCGTCGGTGCTGGTGCCGCCGACAATCAACACCTTTCCGTTTGCCAGCTTCGCGGCCGCATGCCCCGTGCGCGCCTGCGCCATGGGGCCACTGAGAACCGACACACCAGCAACAGGATCGAAGAGCTCGAGGTCAGCACTAATCAGATCGGCCGCGCTTCCACCTGCGATGAGGACGCGGCCGTCGTCAAGCAGCGTGGCCGTATGTCCGACGCGCGCGAGCAGCAGATGTCCCACCGTCGAGAACGATCCATCAATCGGATCGAAGATGACGACGGAGTCCGTCGGCGTACCGTCGACGGATCCGGCCGCGATGAACGTGCGTCCATCCTTCAACGCAACGGCCGCAGCGCCGACGCGGCTCTCTGGTGTCGCGCCGAGTGATGCCCAGGTCCCAATGGCCTGCGGCAGTTCGGCGCGAATGCTGTGCGTCGCGGCGAACACGAGTGCGGCCAGCATCACACCGAGCGCTACGCGGTTTTTCAACGACGTTCTCACGCAGCCTCCTGTGCCAACCCAAGACACAAATCCGGCGGTGGCGACCCGCGCGCACGCACACAGGACTAGGACCTTTGGGTTATTCGAGCGGCACAAAGGGCAATGGATGTGCCCCTATGGTTCAGTTGGAGTCAACTTGGCTGCGAAGGCGGAAATTCCACTTGGTGAGAAGTGGTGCGCACCAGACTTCTTCTCGGAGGTAGTTTTACTTCCACGCTGAAACGAAAGTTCAGACGCAGTGTGCGTGCGCTTGCGGATCTTCACATTCGAATCACGATCGGTCTCGCGTGTTCAACACGGCGACGCGTGCACAGATCTGCTTTCGTCGTACGGCATCGCGCGAAAACAGTTCCGAAAGCCCGAGTTGTTTAGTCTCTGCGGGCGGAGCCTTGATTGACGAGGACATTCCCCGTTTCCACTCTTTGTCATAGACCTCTTTGAGTTTGTCGCCGCCTCGCGGCTGACTCGACCGCGTGGCTGCCGCCTTGCACAAACACAAATCCGTCGCGACAGAAACGCATTCAATGGATTCCGAACGCTCCCCCGGATCGTCCATCGATGTTTCGCGCTTCGACACGCTCGTGCGTACCCGCACGTGGGAGTGGCTCGACGCGCTGAGCCGTCGTCTGCATATCGATGTTCAACTCGTCGATCCAGATCGGCACTCCTCGCTGCTGGCCAACGTTGCTGACCCGACCGCACTCGCGCGTCTGCTTTCATCACGTGTGCCCGAGCTGTGGAACCTGGTGAACGCTGCGGCAACTCGTCGTACACGCCAAATCGCCGTGGTGCACGGCCTGCGAGTTTCTGCATACCCATTGAGCGACCGCAGTAACGTGGTGGGTGTCGTCCTTATCGCGTATCCGACATCGGGACGACGCGGCGTCACCGAAGAGTCGCTCGGTCTGGAGATCGCCGCGCAAAGCATTGTGCTCGGCATTCAGGCGCATCTGCAGGCTCCGCCCGTGACGCCGCGAGGGTCTTCGTTCGACGATGTCGCATTGCTCGGCCATGTGCTCGACGCGACTGCTGCGCACGGGACCGATCGCGAAATCACGTCGGCATTTGCGGCTGCGCTTGCGTTCTGGAAACGCGTTGATGTGTACGGATACGCGATGACCGCAGACGGCGTGTTCGCCGCCGAAGTATCACCGCCCGTCCCGGCGAAGGTGCAAATGCCGGCGAACATTCCGATGGACTTGCTGCCGTCAGCGAGCATGCTGACGCCGCTTTCACAAACTCAAATTCAGGCGCTCGGCATTGCACACGGCCCCGACGTTCTCGTCGCGCGCATTCCGGATGGCGATTTTCCGTGGCTGATCGTGTTCTGCGGTGCAATTTCACGAGCTGAAGCGGCGCGCCTCGGTCTGTACGTGCGACTGCTGGATCAGTTGATTCGAACCGCAGCCTCTGAAGCGACCATCAAACTCGTTTGCGCGATGTCTTCGCATTTGCTCGAACACGTCGACACCACGAGCGACGCCGCGTCCGCCGCTGTTGACGCGCTGAATGCCAGCACCGGGATGGCATCGAGTGCGCTCAAAGTGACGACCAGCTATGGCGCGCCGCTGATCCAGGTTGGACACATGGAGCCGCGACAAGGGGACGCTTCGGGTTCGCGTCTCGTGATCCTTCGGCGGGTACCTAACCGGTACACATTGACTCTGGTGCTCACGTCGGCCGAGGGGCGGCGCATTACACGACAGCAGCGTGAGGTCGTGGACGCGGCGGCGAACCTGCTTGATGCGTGGGTACGAAGCGTGCTCGGTCGGCTGCAGCAGCACGATCGGCGGACCGCGTCGCGCACCTTTGACGAGGTGCTCGATCGGTTCGCCGGGCAGGCAATCGAGCGCGGCAGCGCGGTGTCGATGGTGGTCCTGCTTATCGCAGATGCCGCGTGTTACGCCGGGCTGACACAGCAGTGGATCGCACGCATCCGCGGCACGATGAGAGCCTCCGACATCGTTGGCATGCTAGGCGAAGGAGAGATTGCGCTGCTGCTTCACGACACCGCCCTGGATCGAGCGGAGCCCGTTGCGCAGCGGATCGTGAAGATGCTTGGAACAATTGGAGACCGTCATCCGTCGCCGGTCGTGGCCGTCGGCGTGGCAAGCCGTTTACCCGGCAGCGCAGGTGGCGCGGGCCTCGCCGCCGAAGCGCGCAACGACGCAATGCTGCGAGCGACTGCGTCTATCGTCCAGCACGAACCGCGGAATTCATGAAGGCAGCTGCGCGTTAGCGCAATCCCGCCTCCGTCAGAAAGTCTGTCGATTTTCAGCCGACCGTCTGGGTTTTCCAGGATTGCGCCCCGGTCCAGTCGGCTATGCGAAATCGCCTTATTTTCGGCTGATGTAGCACTTACGGTGGTAGACAAATGTCTGCCCCGTGTGGCGAATTCTTTGCAATATGGCGCAAATCGTAGCCGTTTCTGACGATGAGCCGGAACACCACATTCTTCTAAGACACATCTGACCATGACCATGACAGCGACAGGCGTAGACGTCGGCGGCCGCACCAACGCGCTTGCTGGGATGCGGATGAAGACGAACGTGGAACTGGTTGGCCGCAGCCAGGAAATCATCGCACTGCAGCAGGAAGTGGAGCGGGTGGCGCGCTCCGACGCCAAGGTGCTCATCACAGGTGAGAGCGGTGTCGGTAAGGAAATCGTTGCGCGCAGCATTCACACGCGGAGTCCGCGCGCGGGTCATGTATTCGCGCCCGTGAATTGCGCGGGACTTCCTGAGACGCTGCTCGAGTCCGAGTTGTTCGGTCATGTGAAGGGCAGCTTCACGGGTGCGTACCGCGACAAGCCCGGAAAGATGGAAACAGCGCATCTCGGGACGGTCTTCCTCGACGAAGTCGGAGAGATGACGCTGCGGATGCAGGGAATGTTGTTGCGGTTCCTGGAAACCGGCGAACTGCAGAAGGTCGGAGCGGATGGAAGCACCAAGCACGTGAACGTGCGGGTCATCGCCGCGACGAACCGCGATCTGCGTGACCTCGTGACGCGAGGCACGTTCCGCGAGGATCTGTTCTATCGGTTGAATGTCATCCACATCATGGTGCCGCCTCTTCGCGAACGGCGCGAGGACATCCCGCTGCTCGTCAATCAGTTCCTCTCGCAATTTGCAAACGCCAATCGGACGCAGATGTTGGGCGTGTCGCCTGAGGCGATGAATACGCTGGTCGCGTACTCATGGCCCGGTAACGTACGCGAACTCGAGAACGCAATGGAGCGTCTCGTGGTGACGCTGCAGGGCAACACGATCGAGTCCGAGCATCTGCCACCGGAAATCCGCGCCAACGGCGGCACAGTCGCTCTGAGACCCAAGCGCGAACGGCGCCGCACGGTTGCCGACGATTTGTACAAACGAATGACGGAGCAGGGCGAGTCGTTCTGGACGACCGTGTATCCGCTCTTCATGGGGCGTGAAATCACGCGCGCGAACGTGCGCGATCTGATCGCGCTAGGTCTGCAGGAAACTCGCGGCAACTACAAGATCGTGGCGCGCATCTTCAACATGGAGCAGCGCGATTACAAACGGTTTCTGAATTTCCTTCGAAAACACGACTGCCAGATTCCGTTCAAAGAGTATCGCTGAGCGCCCCGACGGAGGACTGGGATTCCCGGTCGTCTAGGACAATGGTCGTACGACTTCTAGGCCTTGCCGGTGAGTTCAGTGACGGGCTTCGTGCGGTCCGGCGCACCGAACGCGTGATGTCATAGACATCACTTGTCGCGGTTTCCGGGGATAATTTTCAACCCTTTCAGACGTTCCCAGTTTTGCCCAAGGTGTGACGTTCTCGTAAATCACACGTGTAGCAGGCCCCGCCATAAATGTACGTTCGGCACTTTCCTTGCGAGATTGCTCTCATAGTCCGGCGTGGCCGCATCCGGCGGTCTCCCAGGGCCCCTCAAGGACAACATGCTGGGTCGTCGAAGCCACGCGCGCTGCGTTATCCCTGCCTCTATCGATGGCATCCTGTCCGTTTCGCGCGATGTTCTCGTGGGAGCGTGCGATTCCGAGCATGTGACGGTCGTCAGTCGTGAGCCTGGTGTACCGGGGGAGCACGGTCAGTTGACGCAGCTTGCGCCAAACGTAGAGAGCGTCGCGGTGCGGCTGTCCACCAGCCGACCGGTCGTGATAGATGGAGCCGTGCGACACGTGCTTCGACTGAGACTCGTCGTGGAACGGGTGCCGGACGTCGTGTGATGGCGGATCGACTGGCCGTATTGACGCGCGATTTGCCGGTACGCTTGCTCAATTGCAGCGCATCGGGCTGTCTCGTAGAGACAAGCGTTCAGCTCGAGGTGTCAACGGTTGCGTCACTCACATTGACCTTTGACGGCCGTCATTTCACCGACGATGTTCCCGTGGCATGGTGTACGGGGATCCCGGGCGGCGATGCCCGATATCACGTCGGTCTCCGGTTTGTCTGGACGGCCGCCGCGACGCCGAACACATTACGGATGATGGCGCATCAGCTGGTGGCTGGTGTCAGCGCGGGCGCGGAGCAGCTGCCCGGAGGCTGGTGAGCATGTCGGTTTCACCGCGCTCACGTGGTGAGTTCATCGGGAACGATCCACAAATTGTTTCGTTGCTCGAAACGGCCAACCGTGCGGCAACCTCCGATGCAACTGTGCTTATTCATGGCGAGAGCGGCGTTGGAAAAACGCTGCTGGCCGAACACATTCACGCGCTCTCGCTTCGTGCAGCCAGCCGACTCGTCACAATCCGATGCCTGGCGGTTCCGGACGACCTTCTCGAATCGGAACTATTCGGCGACACATACCACACCGCGATCGGCGGGACGGTCGTCATCGATGGGATCGCGGAGTTGCCCCTGCGATTCCAGGGCCTGCTGCTCGACATGCTCGAGCGCGCGGATCGCGACCTTGCCGCGTCCGATTTACGCCCAACGGGCGTTCGGGTTATTGCGACGGCGAACCGCAAACTTCCTGAGCTGGTGGCCTCGGGGCAATTTCGTGAGGATCTGCTGCATCGGCTTCGAATCATCGAGTTCACCGTGCCGCCGTTGCGCGAGCGCCGGACGGACGTTCCGCTACTCGCCGCGCATTTTGCCGAACGTCTGAGACCTGTGAGCTTTTCGGCCGCGGCGATGCGTCTCATGATGCGCTATCGCTGGCCAGGCAATGTGCGCGAATTGCGCAATGCGGTCGAACATGCGGTCTTCCACACCGACGACCACGTGATTCCCGTTGAAGCGCTCCCCGAAGTGGTGACTGCGGCACCGGATACCGTCGTCCTGCAACGCGATCGCCGCAGTCGCATTGCAGACGAACTGTACGAAGCGCTCGTGTGCGCCGGCTATTCCTTCTGGGATCACGTGCAGCCGCTTTTTCTCTCGCGCGACATCACGAGACAGGACCTTCGCGAACTGGTGCACCTCGGTCTGGCAAACGCCCGCGGCAGTTACCAGGGCCTGCTTTCACTGTTCGGCATCAAATCGAATGACTACCAGCGGTTCCTGAACTTCCTGGCCGCTCACGACTGCATCGTCGACTTCCGGATCTTCGGCGATCGCGACGGGCGCTCCAACACAGACGACGCCTCGTCCTAATCGCTTCGCTTCTCTTGCCGACGCGATGACTCTCGCTGGTGGACTAGATCGCCGGCCCTACGCGGATAATCTTTGAAATATCGACTCGGCGTTCGGAGACACGGCGCTCGGGCATATTGTCCGGCGTGGTGCGAGCTGCGCGTCTCTCGCGATGTCGGCGTTCGAATGGAGGTCGGATCGGTTCGAAGGAGTCGATTCGTCGCATCAGCGTTCGCGATACCGCAGCACGGAATTCTTCTTGGCTCGTCGTTTTCAGGAGGAACGTTGCTCGCATGCGTTCTGCTTCGAGTTGCAGCAGCGGGTCCGCCATCTGAGTCCGGATGATCGCGGCCATATTCGGGCGAATCGACTGCGCCCGGAACACCAGGTGCAGGCCGTTGTACTCGCCCAACCGTAACTCGGTGACGAGCAGCGCCGGGCCTGACATCAGATGTGCGCGGGCGTCGCGAAAGTTGTCCGACACGGCGACCTGGAATCCCAGGTCGGATAGTGACGAAACAAGGAGGAGTGTTTCGGCGACTGACGGTTCAACGACGAGGGCGGTGGCTGGGGATTCCATTACACCTTCGATGCTGAAAATGGCTGCCGATGCTGACCGGCGACCTAAGGGCAGGTCCCGGCGCCGGTGTCCAGACTTTTGTCTTCCTTCTGCCGCCACACGCAACGCATCGCGAGTATCCAAGTCACACGCGCCTTTCGTCGCAACTAGTTCCAATTCAGTGGAATAGCGATTCCCAACGCGAGTTGGTCCGAAACGCTGCCTGCCGTGCGCTCCGGCACATGTGCAACTCGATGGCCGCCATTGACGGAAATGTGATCTTCGCGGCGGCAGCGAAATCTTCCCATCCGGGCGGGCACGACTTGGTCGGAGAGGCTAGTCGGCGGGCGTTACCACGCCCGCGGCGCGACGGGGGATCGGCGCGCGAGAGGCGCCAGCGGTCGTGCTGGCCGTAGGAGGTGAGGAATCCCCGCGTGGGGTGTTTTCTGGCTAGCGATATTCCTTGAACGGGACTTGGCAGTCGTGCTTCCTGAGAAAATTGAGGAATCGCTTGTAATCGCCCTGCTCCATGTTGAACAGGCGCGCGACGATCTTGTAGTTACCCCGGGCTTCCTGCAGTCCCTTGCGGACCACATCTCTGACATTCGATCGGGTGATCTCGCGCTGCATATACAGCGGATACACGACACTCCAGAACGACTGACGTTCTTCGATCAGACGCTGATACAGGTCGTCGGCGATCGTCCGGCGGCGCTCCTGCTTCGGTCGCATCGTGCCGGCGCGCCGGGCTTTGATTTCCGTCGGCAGGTCTTCGGGTTGAATCGGCTCGCTGCCGCTGTTTACTGCGATGCGTTCGATGACATTCTGGAGCTCTCGCACGTTACCTGGCCACGAATACGCCACCAGCATCGCCATCGCGTCCTGAGTGACTTCGCGTGGCGCGTCGCCGTTCCGGCAGAATGACCGCAGGAAGTGGATGGCGAGCCCGGGAATGTCCTGCTTCCTTTCACGCAGCGGCGGTACAGACAGGTGAATGACATTCAGTCGGTAGAAGAGGTCCTCGCGGAAGAGTCCCTGCGTTATCATGTCGCGCAGGTTTCGGTTCGTCGCCGCGACGACGCGGACGTTCACGCGCTTGGTGACGTGATCGGCGCCAACCTTCTGCAACTCGCCCGTCTCGAGAAACCGCAGCAGAAGCCCCTGCATCCGCAGCGTCATCTCTCCGATTTCGTCGAGGAATACCGTTCCGGAGTCTGCCATTTCCAGCTTGCCAAGCTTGTCCCGATAGGCGCCGGTGAAGCTGCCACGCACATGTCCGAACAACTCGGACTCGAGCAGCGTCTCGGGCAGACCCGCGCAGTTGACGGCCACGAATGCTTTATCCGCTCGCGAACTCTCGTTGTGAATCGCCTGCGCGACCAGCTCCTTGCCGGAACCGCTTTCGCCGGTGATGAGGACCTTCGCGTCGGAACGCGCAACTCGACCAATCTCTGACTTGAGATCAACCATCGCCGGGCTGTCGCCGACGAGCAGGTTACGTCGCGTGTCTCTCATCGCTTGTTTTCCTCACAGGAGCACACCTGTTCAGCTCCGGATGTACTTACGAATTCGACGCGAACCCTCAATAACAAAAGCGGAATTTCGTTCGAGCGGATTGGCTGAAAGGCATCTGAGCAAGAGAGTCGCCACCCGGGCGGACCATAGGCGCGCAACGTGACAAGTGCAATGGGCCGATAACTTAACGCTTTGTGGCTCTGATAGAACTAACGTCCGGTGCCGCCGACTGGAAGTCTGACGCAGGCCTGAAACACCTCTGAGAAAGGTGAACAAAAGTCTGCCTCCTGGTTCCATCTTGTCATTCGCCGCAGAACCATGCTGCTTCTTGGCGTTGAACGAAGTCGCCGCGGGTGCTCGAAACGGCAATCTATCCGGTACGATGCGAGCCCGTTTGGTCAGTTGTCGAGCTGCCCACTAGTGCATTCGGCTGCGGCGGCCGGGCCGCGGTCGCGGTCGCCGCTGCAGTCAGAAAATCGCGGACGCCGATAGACCGAAGTCGGCTCGATGTTTGACTTATCCGGGCGAATAGCCTGATATGCCGCGCTGACTCATCGGGCACATGCCTTGCGACGTAAGAACGCGCTCCCATGTCCGTCACGGCTACGCCAAACGTCCGCGGCTTCATTGCCGATCTCGATTGTGTTGCATCGGATCCGGCCGCCGCCGTTCATCGCCTTGCCGTGGCGCTCGGTCGCACGTCGGGAGTGCCGGATGTTTCCCGGATGATTCTTCGCCATGCGGCGGGTACGCTGCGCGCCAGCGGCGCCGCGCTGGCGGTGCCTGGTCCGGCTGTTCCGTTCAGCATCATCGCGACGCATGGAGCGCCGCAGCTGGCAACGGCCGCTTTGCGTTCGACGCTCAACGCCCATGGCGAACGAGACAACGCGTCCCGATCGGACGGTGACGTCGGGCGGGTTCTCGTCCAGGAAATTACAGGCGGAGGGCAGGTGCTGGCGATCATCAGCTTGGCCGAGCGCCTCGATAGCCGGCCATTCACGCGAGCCGATGCAGCAGTTCTACGCGCACTGACGGCGCCGGCGGCCCTGGCCTTTGAACGGGAGGCGATACGGCGTCAGGCCGCGGCATTTGCCCGCGCGGCAGCAATTGATCCGGTGAGCGGTCTGTACAACCGGAGGCACTTTCATGCACGCCTCCAGGAGGAATTGCAGCGGGCGGAACGTCAGGACAGCACCGTGGCGCTCCTGATGATCGACCTCGACGATTTCAAACGCATTAATGACACTTATGGTCACGCCGCAGGGGATGCGACGATCAGAGCTGCCGCCACAATCATCAGGCGTTCGGTCCGTCCGTTCGATATTTGCACCCGATATGGCGGCGAAGAGTTCGCCGTTGTGATGCCTGACAGCAGCGGCATCATCGCCGAAACCGTCGCTGAACGCATACGCACCCGCATTGGCGCGTGGCGGGCTTCAGACGATGCGCTGGCGGCGTTGAACATCACGGCAAGTATTGGATTCGCCTTAGGGCATCGCACCACATCGTCCGACGAATTCCTTGCCCGGGCCGACCGGGCCTTGTACGCCGCGAAAAACGCCGGAAAGAATCGGGTTCGAGCCGCTTCGTAAAAAAACCGTGCAGCTGTGGACAGGCCAAAGCCTCGCAGAACTACACGCGAATAGTCGGGACGGCCTTCAGTAATTCCCCTTTTGTAAGGACGAGCTCCTCAATTAGGGGCGATCACACCTTGATGCCAGGCGCCTACCACCTGTAAGATCCGTTCCTTGCGTCAACGATCCTTGACACTTCGGATCGAAGATGGTGCGCGTGTACGAATGCACCATTGAGCGCTTCCGTGCGCTCTGCAACTCCCCCGGAGGGCAACGAAGATGCGGTCGATCGGAAAGCCAGTCCTTGGATCTGCGGTGCTGCTCGGCAACACCGAAACGACAATCGCTCTGCGCCGAAGCATCGACATGGCCGCGCGCAGTAGCGCGAAGGTGCTGATCCTCGGTGAGACCGGAGTGGGCAAAGAAGTCGTTGCCCGTTCCATTCACGACGAGAGCGCGCGCCGAGGACGTCCGTTCGTTGCCGTCAATTGCAGCGGCATTCCGGAAACCCTGCTCGAATCGGAATTGTTCGGCCACGTTCGCGGAAGCTTCACGGGTGCCTACCGCGATAAGCCCGGTGTGATACGCCAGGCGAACGGCGGCACGCTGTTCCTCGACGAACTCGGCGAGATGAGCGCGCGCATGCAGGCGGTGCTGCTTCGTTTCACCGAAAGCGGCGAGATGCATCCAGTTGGGGCAGATGCGCCAGCGCCGCCGAGCGACGTGCGATTGATTACGGCAACCAATCGTGACCTTCGCGCGCAGATCGAAGGTGGAACGTTCCGCCAGGACTTGTACTATCGCCTCAATGTGATCGAAATTCGCGTACTGCCGCTAAGAGAGCGGCGAGACGACGTCACCGTGTTGCTGCAGCACTACCTCGATCGCTCGGCCGAAATGCATAACACGGCGCGCCCCCAGCTCACAGCCGCCGCCGAAGAGGCACTCGTCGAGTACTCGTGGCCCGGCAACGTTCGCGAACTGAAGAACATCGCCGAACGGCTCGCACTCGGCGACTGGCGTCGTTCGATCGAGGCCGATGATCTGCCCTTTGAAGTCCGTGCGAACGGCAAGCCGATCATCCAGGCGATGCCGCGCGACGAACGTGCCGCAACGCGAACGGTCGATCAGCAGTCGGCTGCGCTTGCGCGTCTGTTCGACCGGTTTGCGGCTGGCGAAGATTTCTGGACGGTCGTATACCAGCCGTTCAAGGCCCGCGAGCTGACCCGTCAGGACCTCGTCGACCTGATCGATGCGGGACTGCGGAGGACGTCCGGCAGTTATCGCGAGCTCCTTGCCGTCTTCAATCTGCCGCCGACGCAGTACAAACGCTTTCACGCATTTCTGTATCAGCACAACTGCAATCTTCCGGTTGGCACCTATCGGCGCATGGCGAAGGCTGGCCAGCGCGCAGACGTCATCGTGCCGCGGCGCATCGCCGCCTGTTAGCATCTCGCGCCGCGATCAACCAATCCACGAAGGACATCACCGACTGGCGCCACCTCCTCGAGCTGGTGGCGCTACCTGATTGACGCGCCTGCGCCGCCGGCGTATGGTGAGCGCGGTCAGAGAGGGACCAGCATGACAAGACGAACGCTCGTCGCTGTGGCTATGTGTCTCGCCTTCGTCGCCGGCATCGTCGTGAGCAATCGAATCGGCGTTGTCGAGGGCCAGCAGAAGAAGACACCCGGAGAAGGATTCGCGGCGGTCGCCGGACTTAAAGGCGGGAACGACGCGTTTGGTCCGTACGATCCCGTACAGAACTGGCCGCGCCCGCTCGGAGAGAGCCTGCCGAATCACGAGAACTGGACCTATTCGCAGGCCACCGATATTTTTCCCGAATCTCTGGATCGCGTGCTCGTGACCTTCAAGGGCGAGCTGCCGGTGTTGCCGGGTGGGCGTGGGCGTGGAACGACCTGGCTGCCGCAGATTGGTCCGAGCATCAAATTTCCGGTCGGCGGCGGCGTGCCGGTACGGGAAGCCGCCAGCGCGACACCGAGCTTCGGGAAGGCGATGGACGAGAGCGACGGCCGGCCCGGCATCGACTGGCGTTGGGAACACGTGATCATGGTGTTCGATCGCAATGGCAAGATGATCGAAGACTGGTCGCAGTGGGATCGCATCTGGGGTCGTCCGCATGATGTCGAGATCAGCCCGTACGATCCGCAAAAGAACATCTGGATCGTCGACGCCGACGCGCACTTCGTGAGCAAGTTCACTCACGACGGCAAGCAGCGCTTGCTGACGCTCGGCACGCCTGGCGTCGCGGGCACCGACGACACGCACTTCAGCCGTCCGACGTTCATGGCGTTCATGGACGCGAACACCTGGTACCTCGCCGATGGCTACGACGGCACGCGCGTCATCAAGTACGACATGAACGGAAAGAAGTTGCTCGAGTGGGGGATGAAAGGCACGCAGCCGAACGAAAGGCGGCCGGGCTACTTCAATAGCGTCCACGGCATCGCCGTCAATCCGAAGACGCGCCGCGTTTACGTGAACGACCGGAACAACGGACGTCTCCAGGTGTTCGATGAAAACGGTAAATTCCTCGACCAGTGGGATTTCGGTCCGAGGCCGCCGATGAACATCCACAGCATCTACATGGGTCAGGACGGCACTCTCTGGGCGGCCGATCAGGGGTCGAACAAGCTGCTGGGCTACGACGCCGAAGGCCACCTTTTGTATTCATGGGGGACGTTCGGGACCTGCCAGGGATGCCAGTGGGGCATTCACGGTTTTGCGACCGACAAGGACGGCAACCTCTACACGGCCGAAGTCAGAACCGGACGCGTGCAGAAGTACGCGCCACGCAAGGGGGCGAACGAGGCGTTCCTGGTTGGTAAGCCCTGGCCCGGGGTCTGGTAAAAGCTCAACGCTCAATGCGCAATGCTCAATGCCCAACGTTGAGCGTTGCGCAACGGGCCTTCGTTGTTGACGCCCTTCCGCCGCACACCCATAATCCCGGCACAACTGGAGAACTGACTATGTCACTACCACTCCGACGACTGTCGGTGATTGTATCTGCGATGGTGTTCGTCGCGGCGGTCGCCGGCACAGCGTACGCCCAGGCGCCGACGACCAGTCGCGTGCCGCAATGGACGAAGGCGGCACCATTCCCGATTCCGGAAGAGGAGCTCTACGGAAGCGTCGTCAACGGCAAGTTTTATGTCCTCGGCGGATTCGGCGTCGGAGGCATGGCTCCAGGACTCGTGTTCGAGTACGACCCCGCAAGCGATCGCTGGACGCGTAAGAAGGACATGCCGGTGAAAGTTCATCACCAGGCGCAGACGCCACTCAATGGCAAGCTGTACGTCTTCGGCGGCTGCCTGCAGGGCATCAGCGGCGAAGGCGGCACGACCAACGCATGGGAATGGGATCCTGTCGCCGATTCGTGGCGCGCGCTCGCTCCGCTGACCGTCAAGCGGTGTTCGGCTGTCGCCGAGCAGGTCGACGGAAAAGTTTATCTGATTGGGGGACTCGAGCCCTTCGAGAACGGCAAGGGAACGCGAGTCAGCGGTCGCAATCAGATGTATGACCCGGCGAGCAACACGTGGACCGAACGGAGTCCCATGCCGACCACGCGCAACCATGCGATGGCGGGCGCGGTGAACGGAAAGATCTATGTGATGGGCGGACGTCTCGGCGCCGGCAACATTCCGGTGACGACCAACGTGGACACGGTTGAGGAGTACGACCCCGCCACGAACTTGTGGGGTGCGGTGAAGGAACGCATGCCGCAGGTGCGAAGCGGCGGCGGCTGGGCGACGTGCAACGGAAAGATCTACGTCGGCGGCGGCGAGTGGATCACACGCGAGTTCTACGCAGCGCTGAGAGCGCTGGATGCGTATGACCCGGCCACAAACACATGGGAAACGCTGACATCATTGCCGGGCGCCGTGCACGGCAACGCCATGGGTTGCATTGGCAACAAGCTCTACACCGCGAGCGGCAAGATGCGTGCGGGTGGTGGTCCCGATCCGGCCACGGCAGGTGTGTATGTCCTGCAGTTACCGCAGAGAGGGGGCACGCAATGAGGATCGTCAAGTGGTCGCTCACGGTCACGTTGCTCGCCTTCGGTGTCACGCTGGTCCACGCGCAGAATCCGATGCTGCTGCGCTGGGATAAGGCCGCACCGTTCCCCGAGCCCGAGGAAGAGCTCTACGGCGTCGCAGCCGGCGGCAAGATGTACGTGATCGGTGGCTTCAGCGAAAACGGCAAGGCGGCGCCCGCGATGGTGTACGAGTGGGATCCCGCCGCGGACAAGTGGACGAAGAAGAAGCCGATCCCGGTGCCGGTGCATCATCAGGCGCAAACGGAATTGAACGGAAAGATCTACGTGTTCGGCGGATGTCAGCGGCCGCTTTCCGGACCGGGCATGGGTGGCTGGCAGCCGGTTGACAATTCGTGGGAGTACGACCCGCTCACCGACACGTGGCGTGCGCTGGCGCCGATGCCGGTGAAGCGGTGTTCGGCCGTCGCAGAGCAGGTCGGCGGAAAGATCTATGTGATTGGCGGCGCGACGATCATGGAGAACTCCGGCGAGGCCGCGCTGTTCGGCGACCGCCCCGCGCGTATCCTCGGCGCCAACCAGATGTACGACACGGCCACGAACATGTGGACGAACCGCAGCCCGATGTCAACGGCACGCAACCACGCGTTCTCGGGGGTGGTGAACGGAAAAATATACGTGATCGGCGGGCGTCTCGGCGCTGCCCACGTTACCGCCTCAAGCAACACCGACGTCGTCGAGGAATACGATCCGGCGCGCGATCTGTGGGGCGCCGTGAAGTCGCGCATGCCGACGCCGCGCAGCGGTGGCGGCTGGGGCACGTACAACGGGCGGATTTACGTGGCGGGCGGTGAAGGGCAGCATGAGCGGGCGAATTATTCGTTCCGCGCGCTCGAGGCGTACGAGCCTGCCACCAATCGCTGGATCGTGCTGCCGTCGATGCCGACCGCGCGTCACGGCGTCGCCGGCGCGTTCATTGGCAACAAGTTCCATCTGGTGAGCGGGAAACCTGAGGGCGGCGGCCTGGCGGATCTGGCCTTCAAGGGATTGCCGGCGCACGATGTGCTCGAGATTCCGGCCAACTTCGGAACGAACTGACGGCAGGTCAGAAACGCACCTCGGAGGAGCTGATGAACAAGACAGTCACGATCGGGGTGGCGCTGTTGGTTGGCGTACTTGTCGGCATTCCGGTGGGCGGGCGTTTCATGCCGCAACAACGCGAAACGGTCGCCGCCGCATCATCATCAAACGGGTATTACTCGGCGGTGCCGAACTCCGTCGGCGCCGAAGATATTTCCGGTCCGTACAACGTCGTTCAGGGATGGCCGAAGGATCTCGCGTCGCTCCCCGGCCATGAGAAGTGGACGTGGGGAGGCGCGCGCGGAATCTTCGCGGAAAGCCCGAACCGCGTGTACCTGCTGCAGGGTGGAGAGCTGCCGAATCTGAAACGGCCGCAGACGCGCGCGCTGCCGGAGATTGGTCCGAATGTTCAGTTCCCCATTGGCGGCGTGCCATGGCGTAACGCGAACAGCGCCGCGCCTCCTGGAGCCGGTGGCTCGGGCCAGGATCCCGAGAAAGGGATGGAGCTGTGGCGCGGCTCGTCACCTCCGTACCGCGAGCTTGGCATCGACGCACGCTGGGAAGATTGCCTCGTCGTGGTGAACGCCCAGGGCGACATCATCGAGCGCTGGACACAGTGGGACAGCATGTGGCGTCGTCCGCATTCGGTGTATGTCAGCCCGTACGATCCGGACAAGCACGTGTGGGTCGTGGACGACCACACGCATGCCATCTACAAATTCACCAACGATGGCAAGAGGCTGGTGCAGACGATCGGCACGCCGCGGATGCCCGGCGCGGACGCCACGCATTTCAATCGTCCAACATTCATCGCGTGGCTGCCGGACGGCACCTTCTACGTAGCCGATGGCTACAACGGGACGCGCGTTGCCAAATTCGACGCCCAGGGAAAGTTCCTGCTCGACTTTGGCCAGAAGGGCGAAGGGGGAACGGAGACGCGTCCGGGTTACATGAACAACGTTCACGGCGTTGCCGTCGACGTCCAGACGCGCCGGGTCTTCGTCAACGATCGCGATAACCACCGCATCCAGATCTTTGATGAGAACGGAAAGTACCTCAACGAATTCAAGATTGCGGTCAGCCCGTCGAGCCTTCACTTCGTGCAGATCGGCGCCGACCGCACCATCGCAACTTTCGATCGCAACACGCACAAGATGCTCAAGTACGACCTCGATGGGCGTCTGATGTATGCGTGGGGAACCGTCGCCGACTTTCCGGGTACCCTCTGGGGTGTCCACGGAATGAGCACAGACCAGGAGGGCAACTTCTACGTCGCGGAAGTCGACGCTGGACGGTTCCAGAAATTCACTCCGCGGCCTGGGGCGGATCCATCGACGCTGATCGGCAAGCCGATCTACTCGGCCTGGCCGTAATTCCGGGATTCGGGATTCGGAAGGCATTAGTCGCGAGGAGGGCGGGTCCTTTCGGACCCGCCGAGGAGTCATGATGCGGTTGATCTTTGTGGCTGGTCTGATGGCCTCGTTCCTGTGCATGTCGCCCCCCGGCGCCGCCGCGCAGACGTGGAATCCACCTGCCGACAGCGCCCGCTGTCCGTCGAAGTGGGGCGCGGGCGATCAACGCGGGGCGGCGAACCATATGAATGCGGACACCGTGCTCCGCGCCGCACGTCTGATTCGCACCGGCCAGGTGTTCGAGCTCGGACGACGGCTCGAACAGGGGATGCCGCTGCAGAGCACGCGCACGTTCGAACTGCATACGAAGCGGACAGCGCCCCTCGCCGGATCCAACCGCCGCGGCAGCAACGAAGAGATCGTGCTGGCGGAAATCGGTCAGGTCGGTACGCAGTTCGACACCTTCGCGCACCAGACGATTGGCGACAGTCTCTACAACTGCTTCAAGCTTGACGACATCGCCACACGCAACGGCTTCTCGAAGCTTGGCATCGAGAACATTGGCGCGCTGATGACGCGCGGCGTCCTGCTCGACATCGCGGCGCTCAAAGGCGTCGAGATGCTGCCCGATACGTACGAGATCACGGTGGCCGATCTCCAGCAGGCGCTGCAGCGGCAGCAGCTCACGTTGCAGCCCGGCGACGCCGTCATCCTTCACACGGGATGGGGCCGGCTCTGGGGAAAAGAGAACGATCGGTACATGAGAGTCAATCCAGGGATTGACGTGGCCGCGTCCGAATGGCTGGCGCGACAGGATCCGATGTTGATCGGCGCCGACACGGCGCCCATCAATGTCACCCCGAGCCCCGATTCGAAGCTGTCGAATCCGGTGCATCAGATCGCGCTGGTGGTAAACGGAATCTTTCTGCTCGAGAACCTCAGGCTCGACGAGCTCGCGTCGCAGCGCGCCTACGAGTTCGCCCTGATCGTCGAGCCGTTGAAGCTGGTGGGTGCCACCGGTTCGACCGTGGCCCCGATCGCAATACGGTGACGCATATGTCGAGCCGCCGCACATTCGTGAAACAGACTTCGCTTCTCATTGCAGGAGCGTACGTTGCACCGTGGTTGAAGTGTGTCAGCGCCGCAGATCTCGAGAGCGCTGTCGCCGACTCGTCGGGCGGCAAGGTTCGCGGCGTCGTCGTGGACGGCGTTCGGGTTTTCAAAGGCATCCCGTACGGCGCACCGACGAGTGGACAGAACCGATTCAGGCCGCCGGTCAAACCTGCGCCCTGGACCGGGACGCGCGAGGCGCTTGCCTATGGCGCGACGGCACCGCAAACCGCCGATACCTCCGGAACGACCGCCGCGGGGTCGCCGCTCCAGCAAAGCGAAGACTGTCTCGTCCTGAACGTGTTCACACGTGGCTTGAATGACGGACGGAAGCGTCCCGTGATGGTCTGGCTGCACGGAGGCGGATTCTCGAGCGGCTCCGGCTCGGGACGGATTCTCGACGGCACGAGCCTCGCTCACACGCAGGACGTCGTCGTCGTCACCGTGAATCACAGACTGAACGTGTTCGGGTACACCTATCTCGGCGATGCGATGGGGTCGGATTTCGCGGCCTCGAGCAGCGTCGGTTTGCTCGACATCGTGGCCGCGCTGGAGTGGGTACGGGACAACATCGGCGGGTTCGGCGGCGATCCCAATCTCGTGACGATCTTCGGCCAGTCGGGTGGCGGACGAAAAGTCGCCACACTGATGTCGATGCCGGGCGCGAAGGGACTCTTCCACCGCGCGATCATCGAGAGCGGCGCCGTTCTTCGTCTGACGACCCACGAGGACGCGGTGAAGCAGACCGACTTGCTGCTCGCCGAGCTCGGACTCAAGCGGGGTCAGATTCGTGAGCTTCAGAGCGTGTCGATGGAGCGCCTGCTCGCCGCCGACGCCGCGGTGCAGAAGAAGCTCACGCTGCGTGAGCCGGGTATGACCGCGAACTCTCCGATGGTGGACGGCAAGGTCATTCCCGGTCATCCATGGGATCCCAAGGGGCCGGCGTTGTCAGGAAATATCCCCTTGCTGATCGGTTACGCACACACCGAAGAGACGCTCTACGATCGTCCAACCCCCGAGAAGCTGGCGCTCGACGAGGCGGGACTGAAAGCGCGCGCGGGTAAACGCCTCGGCGTCGATCCCACAACGGTCATCGAGACCTTCCGCCAGGCCAACCCGCAAGCGTCGCCATGGGATTTGTGGATCTTGATCGCAACCGATCATCCCAGGGGAACCTACTCGCGCGAGCTGGCGAAGCGGAAGGCCGATCAACGCGGCGCACCCGTGTTCGCGTACCGGTACGACTGGGAAACACCTGAAGGCGGCGGTCATATGCGATCGCCGCACACAATCGAGATTCAGTTCGTCTTCAACAACATCAAGATCGCGGGACCGCTCATCTCGAACATGCCGGAAGCGTATACGCTCGCCGGGAAGACGAGCTCGGCGTGGGCGGCATTTGCGCGTAGCGGCGACCCGAATACGCCCGGACTTCCCGTGTGGCCCGCGTATTCGGCCGCGTCACGCGACACGATGCTGTTCAACAACGAATCCCGTGTCGTGCGCGACCCGGATCGCGGACCACGTCTGGCGATGGAGCAGGTACTGAAGCTAACGTAAATCTACTTCTTGTTCCGCCCGTAGTTGTCCTTCGCCGCGGCGTCGATGAGATTCGCCGTCTCGGTGTTTTCGCACGACGTCTCCATAATGTGCTCGAACGGCGCGCGCACCAGCTTCGTCGTGGGCGCCTTCCACGTGCTGCTGAGTACATTCGGATCTTCAGCGGTGACGTTGATCTCGAGCGTGTCGGCGTCGATCAGGCGGTACGTTTCGACCATGTGCAAGGCGTCGGAGTGGAACGACACGTCTCCATGATGGTGCAGCCAGTTCCGGTCGCTGAAGTTCGTGACGTCGACGATGAGCGTGTCGCCTTCCCAGCGACCCACCGCGTCGCCGCGGTTTGAGGGGACGACGTCATCACGATGTGGCCGTCCGTCGGTCGGAATGATCCGGAAGCCATGGTACGTCTCGATGAGCTGAAACATCGTCTTGGGCGTCATGACGATCTCACCGACAAGGCCATTGCCGACGAGTGGCGTCGGGCCGATGATGCTCGGAATGCACCACAGCGCCGGGTCGTCTTTGTCGCTGAGCGTCTTCGCCTTGGCCATGACGTCAGGCTTGTACAGACTTCCGAACGAGTTCGTGCCGATGCCCTGACGCTCTCCCTCACGGTAGACCGCGGTTGCCTGCGCAGGAACGAGGTCGTGCCCGGGCCACCACACCCCCGTCATGTCTGGATGACCATCGGCCGTTCGCGGAATCGGCTTGGATTGGGCCGCGACCGGGGCCGCACTGACCAGGGCGAGGGAAGCGATCGCTATCGCGATGATGAATGCCTTCGTCATGTCGAACATCCTTCCTCTATCGGTTTGCGTCCGGTTCGTTGCCCTTGGGTCCGATGATAAACGAGCGGCCGTCAGCGAGGACGATTTCCCGAGCCGCTCCCTCGTTCTTGGTCACATCGCGCGCGTGACAACCCCTGATCGTGACCGTCGATCCCACTTTGAACACCTCGGGTTTGACCCCGCTACGAATGAGCGCTGTCGGCGTCTGCGCTTCGAACCCCCACTGCGCGACGTTACCGTTGGCGTCCTTGACGTCGAGGTAGATCCAGGAGTGCGGATTGGCCAACTTGACCTGAGTGATCACGCCCTGCACGGTGATGAGCGCGTTGGCGTCGAAGGCCGCTGCAAACGAGTGATGCGCGGACACCGGAATGGCGGTCAGCGCACTAATGAGGGCTATTGCGGCCGACGTGGCGAAGACTCTGCGTACCATCTCAACCCCTCCTAAGGCCGACCTGAAGGTCGGCCTCGACGGATCTAAAAATCTAACTGCGCACTGATCTTGAGGAAGCGGCCGACCATCACGATCTGCGGCACGCGGAATGTACCGTACGCCGTGCTCTCCGTGAGGACCGCGCTTGAATTCAACGTGTTGTAGAGATCGAGATTCACCGCCGTGCGGCGCTGCCCGAATCTGAAGATTTTGCCGACGCGAAGGTCTAGTTGATTGACGCGATCGCCGTACAACGCGCCCGCGGACGCCGTTGTCGGCGTTGCCGCCAGCGCATTGGACCCGAACAGATTCACCTGCGCGTTCGCCGCGTTGCCGGATAACGGACGTCCGAGTGATTGCGCCGCCAACGCGGTGGGCGCATTGAACGTTGCCTGAACAATCGGTCCGGGATTGCTCTGGAACGAGCCGCCCAACTGGACGTCCAGCGTGGGGATGGTGTACGACCCGAGCGCCTTGACCTGCGTGAGCCACGGCGAATTCATGTTGCAGTATCCAATCGGCAACGCCGTGGTGGCGGTGCTGATCAGCTCTGGAAGCTTCGCAGCGACGTCGCAATTGTCAGTACTCGTGCGGCCCGTGCTGACGCCACCCTGGACGGTGAGCCCGCGCGTCAGTCGGGCATTTGCGCTGAAGTCGACGCCGTTCCAGTGCTCGATTTGCGTCCCGTAGTTGGACGCGAGCGTCACGAAATTCTGCGCCGGGACGCTGAACTTCGACGGCGTCACGTTGTAGAGGCCACAGAGCTGATTTGCACCGCCGCCGGGAAGTCGCGCGTCGGCTGGAGCATTGATGCAATACGTATCGAAGTCGGCGGACGCAAGCGCCAGGTTGTCGGTCACACCGAAATTCCCATACCAGCGCCGGAAGTAGCCGACGTCAACCGACACCCGCGGCAACACCTGATGCTGGACGCTCGTCGCAAACTCCCAGTCGAAAGGACGGTTGCCCCAGCCCGTGGTCGCCTTCGGATCGTAGGTTGTGCTGGGGTTCGCTTTCCCGAAGTTCGGATCGTTCAACGCACCGCATTCGCCGTTGGCAACCGCGCTCGTCAGATCGCAATCTGGGATGAAATTTCGATTGCCGTCGCTCCACGTCCGGGTGGTGCTGTGGACGACTCGGCTATAGGGAGCCTGCGTTCCGTAGGTGAAGGCAGGTCCGTCCGATCCGATCAGATATTTGTTCAGGCTGACCTTCAGCGCTGTCTTGCCGTTTCCGAACAGGTCGTACGCGGCGCCCATTCTCGGCGTGATGTCCTTCCAGTTCGAGTTCGGCGTGCGGGGAAGCGTGAAGCTGCGGGTCGGCGCAAACTGGATCGGACCGTACCTCTCCTCGGGAAAACTACTCTTGAACGAGTCAAATCTCACGCCACCGGTCAGTGTGAGGCGCGTGATGGTCCATCTGTCCTGCGCGTAAATACCCAGATCGTGATCCAGGTTCCAGCCGTCGTGGTACGGCGTGGCGTACACCGTGATCAGATTCGGAACGCCGTTGTTGAATCGGTAGTAGAGGTTCTGTCTGCCATTGAGGAACAACAGCGCGTCGATGTCGCCGTCGCCGTTGTTGAAGCCGACCTTGAACGCATGCGCGCCGGTGATGTACGAGGCCGCTGCGCGGTACCGTAAGTCGTGCTGCCAGCGATCCGCGAACCCCGCCGGGCGGAGCTTGTAGTTGATCTGACTCGACTGCTCGAGCACGCCGATGACATCCGGGTTCGTACCCGCGTACGGGAACCAGCCCCACCGATGGTACTGGTGAAACATGCCCGCTTCGAGCAGCAGTCGTGAGGTCACCGGCGACGTCCATTCGGTGGTGAGCAGATGGTGTGGCCATCCCCAGTGATTGTCGAACCCGGGCGATGTGGTTGCGCGGATCGCCGACGGGCAGGTGCACATGTGCTCTTTCGCAAACGAGAACCCGAACTTATTCCTCTGCGTGGCCTGCCAGGTCAGCCGGACGTTCCCTTCATTCCACATCCCGTCGTTGGAGACACGATGATTCGGGTCCTGATTGAGCGCCCACGCATTTGGATCGTTGTAGGTGGTGTCGAAGAACATGCCGCCGACCCAGTTCTGCGCGATCTGCAGTCGATGCGATGCGTAGAACCACAGCTTGTCCTTCCGGATCGGACCGCCGAATGCGGGATTGACATCCGCGACCTTCTTCAGAGCGTTTGGTGTCGTGAAGCCCCGGTTCTTCAAACCGTCCGTGAAGTTGCTGCTCTGCATCGACTCGTTCGCAAACGAAGCGAAGACGAGTCCCCTGAAGCTGTTGCCGCCCTCCTTCGGAATCACGTTGACCCGGACGCCGCCTTCGGCGGCCTCGGCGGAGACACCGGAGGTGTCAATGGTCACTTCCTGCGTGCTGCCCATGTTGGGGACATACGGCGTATTGTTGACACCAGCCGACAGCATCAACGAGAGGCCGTTCATCGTCGTCCGCTGGTCGAGGCCCCGCCCGCCGTGTGATGCGAGCTGCGAGACCGCATTGCCGCTGCTGCCGCCGACGTCCTGCGTGCCGACGCCGTTGAGCGTGAGACCTCCCGAGACGCTGACGCCGGGGAGCAGGACCCCAAGGTTCTGCACAAGCCGGCCGGTAGGAACGGCGTCGATGACGGCGTGATCGAGCACCTGCTGGCGCGTGGTGCTCTGGATGTCGACGATCGGCGTTTCGCCGCTGACGGTGATCGTTTCTTGAACCGTTCCGACCCTCAGATCAGCATTGACCGTCGCGGTGAACGCGCCATTCAATTCGACGCCTTCGCGCTTGACCGTGCTGAAGCCGGGAAGTGCGAACGTGACCGTGTACGTGCCGGGCCGCAGGTCGACCACCTTGTACTGGCCGGTACCGTCGGTGACCACCGATCGCGTTCGTTCGATCAGGGCAGGGCTTGACGCTTCAACCGTAACGCCCGGCAGAACGCCGCCCGATGCGTCCTTGACGATGCCGGCGATTGAGGCCTGGGCGTACGTAAGAGAGGGAATGAGAACGATCGTCGAGAGCACCAACAGGACTCGGAACCATACGCGCATAAGTCCTCCGTCGCATGCGAGAACCGGGCGGCAGGAATACGGACGATACCTTGGGTCGCTAGTCCGCCGTCACACTAGGGCGGATGGCAGGGGTGTGTCAACCGATCGCACCCTCCTTGTCGCCGCTACATCCAGTACGGTTGTTCCGGTTCTGGGACCGCCGCCAATTCGAGATCAAGGGTCGTGTCGCGCGCGATGTCGACCGCTCTCGAAAGCACTTCGTAGCCGTTTTTCCATGTGCCCACCTCATAGCTGCCTGCCGGGACCTCCACCTGCGCGGTTCCCTCGTCGTCGGTGACCGTTCTGAATCGGCCTACCCGCAGCTCGACGCCTCCGAGCGGAACTCGGTTGGTCTTGTCGATCACGCGCAGCGTGACGCGGTGTTCGGGCTTCCTGCTTACAACGAACGTCACAACGGACGTCGCGCCGGCGTGCGGCAGAGTCGGCGCGGCGCGGACATCCAGCGACACATCGCCTTCGCGCTCGGGTGCGACGAGATCCAGTTCCGTCCAGTAGAGCGCCGCGGTTGCGGGCCACGGCTCGGATCCGAGCGTTCCCGTGCCGATGCGTTCACCGGCGTCGTTACACACATCGACGGAAGTACCCGAAAGGTTGCAGCCTGACGCGCAGGAGAGGCCGACCTTCAATGTCGGTCGGCGACCGACGACAGCCGCTGAAGACAGGTCCCAGACGGCAAGACTGATTTCGTGACTCACTGACCCGCGGGCTTCGCCCGGCCAAGGTCACGGAACTTGTTATACCCGTCCACCTCGTTCATCGGCGCGCAGATGCTCTCGGTGATGCCGGCGAACAGGCCATACCACCCGAAGTAGGTCATCGCCTCGTCCGGCGTGCGCTTGTAGATCTTCTTCGAGCCGACGTACGGAGCCGTGTAGAACTCCGGATCGTAGACGGTCATCTGCAGCTCGAGTGTGTTGAAGTCGACCCGTCGCCAGGTTTCCTCGATGCGCGCATGGAAACTTTTCGGATTGCCGGCGTTGTCGAGCCACGCCCGATCATCGAGACCAACCGTGTTCACGACGAGCGTGTTGTTGTTCCATTTCGCGACGGAGTGTCCGTACCACGCCGGGCCGAGGTTGTCGAGGTTCTCGCCTGACGGTAATGCCCGACCGTCGGTCCACAGCATCCGGATTCTGTGCTCCGACTGGAACAGCTGGAGAATCCGGTTGGGCAGCATGATGAATTCCATCGGCTCGTCGTCGTTGACCAGACGCGGATAGCCCATCGGGTTGCACGCGTACCACGGGGCGTTGCCGATCGCGCCGCCAGCGTCCGGCACGCGACCGGTCTTGGCGGCCTGCCCCGCCGGCGTCAGCGGAGGCGCCGGCGTGCCCAGCGTGTGATCGTTCTTCGTCAACTGCCAGATGCCCGACAGATCGCGCGGATTGAATTTCTTGTCGGTCGCCTGCGCATCGTACTTGGCCTTGTACTTCGACTTCTCGTCCTGCGCATGCGCGACGGCAGCGACCGACAACACGACGATCATCAGCGTCAGACGCCGCATGGATGGGGTCTCCTAGTTGGCCGGATTCTGGCCGTTGTCGCGCGACATAATTTCGGAGCCGTCCGCGAGGATGATCTTGACGACGATCGCGGTCGGCGCGCCGTTGGCGGCGGGATTGACGATTGCGGTGATCGGCTGGCCGACCTTCAGCGTGTTCCGGTTGTACCCTTCCTGCGCCAGCGTGCTGACGCCGGAGTTCTCGAAGCCCCAGGTCACGACCGTTCCACCTTCATCTTTGACGTCCATGTAGATGAGGACGTGAGGATTGCGCCATTCGACGCGCGACACGCTCCCCTTCAGCGTGACCCGCTTTTTCATGTCGTAGGTCGCGCCCCTGCCGTGATGCGCGAGCACGGGCGCTGACAGAACGGCAATCAACGTGACAGGCGTCAGCAGCCTGTTCATGATTGCTTCCTGCCACGCGCGGCCTCGCGTCCTGCGATGCGACCAAAGACGGTCACTCGCGGGAGGCCGTGCAGCGCGAAGCCACCGGCCGATTCGCCGGCGCAATACAACCCGGGAATCGCCTGACCGTGGAGGTCGAGCACCTCGCAGCGGCCGTTGGTTCGAAGGCCGGCGAGCGCGTCGTGCAGAATCGGCGTGGCCCACGCCGCATGGAAAGGCGGCTTCTGGATCTTGAACATCAGTCCTGGTCTGCCGAACTCGGCATCTTTTCCTGCATCCACGGCGGCGTTGTACTTCGCGACCGTTTCCTCGAGCGTGCGCGAGGGCATCGGCGCGAGTTGATACGGGTTCGCAATCTTGCGCGCCAGCTCCGCGATGGTGTCGGCGGTGAAGAACCAGCCGTTCGGATCGACGTTCGGCGGTTTTGGCTCCCACTCTTCGCGGCGCACTGCGTCGGCGTCGAAGATCGCCCAGATCGGGCCGCCGCCATTCAACTTGCGGCTCTTCGCATCGGTGTCATGTCTGCCAAGACACGCATTCAGGAACCCGTACGTATCGTCGAGCTCGTTCCAGAACCGCTTCCCGAACTGGTTGACGCAGATGAGGTCCTGATAGCTCTTCACCGTCAGGCCCGCGCCGCCGACCTGCGAAAACATCGGACTGCCAGGGTTCCATCGCAGGTTCTCGTATCCGTAACGCGCGCCGATGTGACGCGTCTTGGTGACCGAGCGGCCATGCTCGCTCGCGACATTCGATGTTCCCCAGAGCGCGGCGCCGATCGCCATCGCCATCATTTCGCCGTCGGCGTTCTGCTTGCTCCACGGCTCGCCGGCAACTTGGTACTCTTCGGTCAATCGCGGATCGAACATTCTGCGGAACGCGACATTGCTCGTGAAGCCGCCGGTCGCGATGATGAAGCCGCGTCTGGCTTCGATGTTCATCGGCCTGTTATCGAGAGTCGCAGTGATCCCTTGAACGCGTGACCCGTTCTCGCGGACGATGCGCGTCAGGGTGTGGCGCAACAGAATCTCGACGCCTTTTGCGCGCGCGCTCTTCTCGAGCGCCCGCACGAGCCCCGATCCGGGACTTCCGTTGATCGTCACCTTGAGATCGTCGGAGTACACCTTCGTTCGGAACAGCCGCGGCACTGTTCCCTCGTTTACGAGTGTCGGCATCACCTCTTCGAACTGGACGCCGTTGTCGAGCAGGAAGTCGAACGTCGGGGCATTTTCATCCGCCCACACGCGAACCAGATCGCGATCGCTGTAACGAAGTTCGAGATTGTGGAAATCCGTGTGATCCAGATAAACCTGATCGGCCGAATCGACGACTCCGAATTTCTTCTGGAGGCGTGTGCCGCCGCCGAGGGGCACGCGCCCTCCGCTCACCATTGCGTGGCCGCCGATGTCGTGGTTCTGCTCGACGATGATGACGGACGCGCCCTGATCGCGCGCCATGATGGCGGCGCACAATCCTGATGCGCCCGCGCCGGCGATGACCACGTCCGCGGAGCGGTCCCATTTCGTGACGCGCTGAGCGGTCGCCTCGTCCTGCGCGGCGATACCGACCATCGCCGTGGCGCCGACGCCAAGGGCACCCTTCGTGATGAACTTCCGTCGGCTTGCCCCGAACTTTGTCGAGGGGTTCATTTGACTGTGACGTCGACGTCGTAGGTGGAGAACGTCTGACCGTCGCTGGCGATTGCTCGCAGCCGGTACGCACCAGGCGCGGAGAAGCCCACCCTTGTGTCGAGCGATGCCGGCTTCCCGTACACCCGCTGGCTCATGATGTCAGGTGTGAACTGAACCCGTCCCGCGCCGCGGTACACGATCCATCGCACGCGCACGCCCTGCTGCAGCTTGCCCGTCGGATCGGGAATCGGTTTCGGATGGCCGTCGTCATTCGCCGTCACGTTCAACGTCAATGTGTCAGCCACGTTGACCGTCTGAGCGGCACTGCCGGTGATGACCGGCGGGCGGTTCTCGTGGTCGAGATCCGTCTCGTTGTTGCCGTTGGTCATCAACGACGGATCGCGCGCCGCGTTCTTCGCGATCAGATCCTTGTCGACTTCCCACTCCGGCTGGAGCCAGCCCTTGGCCTGATTGGTCTTGCCCCGCGTGACGAGCGTCCAGGTGACGCGCTGCTCCTTCGGCCAGTTGGCGGGAACGGTGACACTGAACACCCACCATTTCCGATTCGGATAGAAATGCGTCGGCTGGCCGCGATCGGCAGCGCCACCGTCGAACGTATTGCTCGGGCCGATGGGGACGTCCATCTCCTCGCCAGTATTTCGATTGAAGTAGCCGAAATACAGCGAGTAGGTGCCGTCGGCGTTCTGTTCCCATCCATCATAGGTGGGGCTGATGTCCTGCCCGCGGTCGTAGGCTGAGGGCGCGGGCGTCTGGGCGGCCGCGGATCGCGGACCTAGAAGGTCCGCGCCGCTGACGAAAGGGTCCGCGCCGCTGAGGACGAGCGCCGCCACAACGAGGAGGCACGTCTTCATGACGGTCTCATCAGCGCGTGCTTGTCGGAGTGCTCTTCGCGGCGCGTCGCGAGTCCATCTCCTTCTTCAGGTCGTCGTCGGACATGAAGTACCAGCTAATCCACGCCGAAGCCATCTCGTCGATCGTCCGCTGCCCGTACGTAATCTGCGCATCCGGATCCGGGTTGAACGGATTACTCGCCGTGTTGTTGTGCCACATGATCGAATGCAGCACCGTTCCCGCCGGTAGCAGCGGCGCCACATCGTCGGCGTACACGTAGTTGAGATGCCAGTTGAAGCGGAAGCTGGCGCACGACAGCGTCTCGACCCTTCCCGTCGGATAGATCGCTTCGAGGCACTCCGCTTTGCCGCGGTTGTGCATGTGCGGCTGGAACGACAGCAAGCGCGCCGCCTTCTTCAGCGTGAGATAGCCGTCGGAGCGAACGTTGTCGGTGTGCGGGCGAATGTCCACTTCGCGGGCGCTCACGGTCGTCGAATTGATCGCATGGTTCGGGACGTATCCCTTCGGGTAGAACTTCAGACCGAGCATCACATTCGTCGGCGTGTCTTCTTTGCCAGTGGCGTGGAGATGCAGCTGGAAGTTGATCTTCGTTCCCGCCTTGATTAACCGCCCCGAACCGTCGGGGAAGATGTCGCCCTGCTTGCCGATGGCGTACTCGTTCAGGAAGACACCCTGTTCGCCCACTTCGAGCGGCACATCGGCGTCATCGAGTTTGCCGCTGCCGAGCGTGGCGTCGGTCGGCTCGACGATCGATGTCCGAATGTGGTGGATGACGTTGAATCCCTTCGCGGGAATGATCTGCACCGCCTTGATGTAGCGATCTTCGGTGAGGTGCGGATCCGCCAGAATGTCGGGCCACCGGTCCGGCGCTTTTGCGGGGACGATGTAGTCTTTCGGCAGGCTGACGATGACGTCGGGCTGACCGATCTGCCACACCTCGGACGCCGGGAACTGGCGCGGCGGCGGCATGTCGGCGGGATTCCCCTCGGGCGCGCCGGCATCAACCCACTTGACGATCGTGTCGATGTCGCGATTGCTCAACGAACGATCGTTGCTGAAGTGCTGCACGCCGACATTCTTGTCGATGAACCATGGCGGCATCTCGCGCGCGGCGACCTTCAGCTTGATCGCTCTCGCCCACGGGCGCGCGTCCTCGTACGTCAGCAGCGACATCGGCGCGATGCTGCCGGGGCGATGGCACGCCTGGCAGTTCTCCTGAAAGATGGGCGCGATGTCTTTCGTGAACGTGACGGAAGACTGACTGGTGGCCGACTGTCCCGCGTTGATGGACACGGCAGCCGCCGTGAGGATCAGCGCGATCGAGGCCGGAAGAGTGAACCGCATGACATTTCCCTCCACATCGAACGTCGATCTTCGTAAGGGCTGACCTTAAGGTCGGCCCCTACCGAACAGAACAGGGGGTCGGGTTCCACTTCGATCCGTCGGGCAATTTCTTGAACGCGTAATTAACAATCCACGGCTGCGTCAGATACTCGGGATCATCGACTATTTGCGTGTATCGGATCCACTGACTTCGATCCGGCAGTTCCATAGTCCGGAAGTACTCGGTCATGGCAACGTTGGCCGAGTACGGCATGCCGTTTTTCCAGTAATAGCCCGGTTTTAGCCGGTTTGTGACCACTTTCAGGTTGCCGCCTCGCTCGAAATCTCCCACCCCGCCCATGATCGTCCACTGGGCGATCGAGTACCCCTGCCAGCTGAGGTCGGTGCCAGCTGGCGGTTCCAGCCTCGTCGGCCGCGCGGGAAGCAGCGTTGCGTTGCCGTAGTCGAGGCGACCTTGGGTGACTGGCGGCCCGAAATGCAGCAGACGGGTCTGCGTCCCATAGTCGGAGTCGATCTTCAATGTGTTCTCGTCCTGCCACGTCACGTGGAGATGCGTCGGTAGCCGCATGATGCCGGGCGCGCCGTACGCCTTGCAGGCGTTCCCCTCGGCCTCGTCCTTCGCGGGATCCCATGCCATGGCGACCTTTGCGCCAGCGACGTTGTACGGGATATTTCCGCGGTCCGACGGATTCGGTCCGGCACCGATGAAGCCGACACCGGGATTTTCGATCGTGCCCGCAACGCCGCTCCCAAAGTCGCCCTTCGCCGGCGTAAGCATCCGCACGTGCCAGTCTTCGGTGACCACCGCAGTCCAGTAGCCCGTGAAATCGATCGGAGCAACCGCTTTCGCCGTCGACGGGGGAGCAGCCTGGCCGCCGCGACCTTGCGCGTGAAGGTCCGCCTGAAGGCGGACCCCGCAAATGGCTAACGTGATGGCGATCGCGATTCGCAATGTCATGGTCAGTTGACCGTCTCACCCGCCTTGCTGCCCCAGGACTTGCCGTCTGTCGTGCGCGTAATCTGAATCAATCGTCCGTGCGTGCTGTTGGGACTGCGCGAAGGATTGACGACCACTTCGACCGGATCGCCGATCTTGAACGCGTCCTTATCGATCCCCTGCCGCGCGAACTGCGCTGCGGTGGCCCCCTCGATCACCCACTGCTTCGTTGTACCGTCGGAGTCGGGGACTTCGACATAGAGGAATGAATGCGGCGCCCGAAGGGTGACCTGCACCATCTTGCCCTTGATTGTCATCGTCTTGCTCACGTCATAAGTGCCGCCGAACGAATGATGCGCGTCGAGAGGCACGCTCCATAGCGTCGCGGCGACGACCGCGCAAGCGACGGATAAATACTTCATTTCTTCTCCTTGAGACTGCGGTACACAGCCTCGACGAAGCGCGACGTGACTCCCGGTTCCCGTCCATATTCGGGATCGAAGTCCATCGTCGGCTTGGCGGCTTTCACCTGTGCCAGCGTCATCCCTTTGTCGACCATCGCCTGAATGCGATCGCGGATGACCATCAGCATGTCGCGGTAATAGCCGACGTCCGCAGCATCGCTGATCCATCCACGGCCCGGCGCGATCAATGTGCCGCCCTGGGCCATGAACTCCGTCACGCTCATGTCGATCAGCTTATTCAGCGCGTCGATTTCGCCGTTGATGCTGCCGCCCTTGTCGACGTCAATCGGCGGATACACGTCGCTGTTGTAGATGTCTCCGGCTGCAATCACGTCCGAGCGGCGGAACCAGACGATGCTGTCGCCGTCAGTGACTGCCTTCGGCATGTGAAACAGCTGCAGCGCCTGGTTGTTGAAGAAGCGATAGAGCGTGTACCGCTCGGACAAGTACGTGTCTGTCGGCACGAGCGCGTTCGGCGCCTTTGCCTCAACCATGCGACTCTGCACGTTGGCATGCGCCAGCACCTGCAGGCTCAACGTCGGATCCCGATAGCCGAGCAGACGGAACAGCGGCGACTTCCTGATGTTCGCGTTGCCGCCGACATGGTCCGCATTGCTGCTGGTGTTGATGATCAGGCGGATCATCGGATCATTGAAGGCATGTTCCACGAGCCACTGGTTGCCAAACGGTGAGGCGGTCTCAGGTGGTTCCGGCGGCCGCAGCGTCTGATTGATCTGGCGGATCGCAGCGAGCACTTTGTCGGTTGCAGCTGTCGCGCCCGAATCGACCATCACCACGCCGTCCCCACCGGCCGAGACGACAATGTTTCCGCCGGCGCCGGCAATCAGATACACGTTGCCGTTGACATGCACCAACTCGACCTTGTCGTAGGTCGGGGCGCGCTTCGGCTGCGCATCCGCGCGCTCCGCGATACGCGTCGATTCGTCGGCGTAGGTCGGCTTGATCGTCGACTCCGCGGCAGGCGGTCGGAGCGTAGCGCCCTTGGCGCGCCACTCCGGATAGAGCGTCTCGGCGCCGCCTCGCGAGCCTTCCTGTGGCACCTTGTACTTGAATGCCGATTCGGTGAGATACGGATTCTCGCCCGGCAGGTAATGCGGGACGCGGTACTTCTCACCGGCCTGATTATTGTCCTCCGGCTGACACGGATAGGGCGGGAGCTGCAGTGTCGGCGCGCGCATGTACGTCGCGCTGCGCACGAAAGGCTCGCTCAGATAGTCCGGATCGATCACGGTGAAGGTCACCTCGAGGTACGGCTCCTCGATCGACATCTGTTCGATGACGGTCGCCCGAAAACTCGTCGCGACGCCGTTGCGACGCACGTAACTCTCCTTGATATGCGTCGTCGTGATCTCGAGCGTGTCGCCGCGGAACTTCCCGGTTGAAAAGCCATCCCACGAATGCAGCGCGTACTGCGATGGTGACGGACGGCCGTCGAGCCAGATGACGCGCTCGCCTGGTGTCTTCTCGTATGAAATGCGATAGGCGACGAGCTGCCGCGTGAGCGGATCGGTCACCTTGTCGATCCGCATCGGGTCGAGCCCTTTGGGCTGATATCCGGGCGTCCGCGGCCGGCACTGCAGCAGCGACGAGGAGGTGTTGACCTCCTCGTCGTAGGTGTCGGCGCGCATACGCGCCGCATCGTTCAACGGAAGGCCGCGGTAGTCGCCGGGGAACGCACCTGGATTGCGGTCGCGTTCGTCCTCATGGTTAATCCAGCGCCACGTGCCCGTCAGGTCTACAGGCGAGTTCTCCTGGGCGAGAGCTGGTCGGGCAACCAGCGATGCGAGCACCAATAACAGTCCGGCCGTTCTTCGATGTGTCATGTGCATCAGGCGGAGCCTGCCACGCCGAAGCCGAAGGCGTAGGCGGGAAGATAGGGGAGAGCGGCACCCCCGTCAAGCCCAGAAGTTTCCGCGCAAACACAATACAGTAATCGGCTTTTCCGCCGACCCCTCGAAGTGGCCGGCAATGTGCGAGTCCGAGGGAGTAACTCTTGCGTGTCGGTTTGGCCGGAGTGTGTATGGCACATCGCACTACCGGCGCGACCGCGGTCGCCGCCGCCATTGGCTTACTGTTTATTCACAGCTCCGCGTTCGCAGAGATTGCCCTCACGCAAGTCGAAATCAAGCTGGAACGGATGTCCGGCGGGGGCTGTTCGCATTGCGGAGGATTCTCGAAGAGCTATGACGTCGCGATTCGTGGCGACGGCACCGTTGAATACCGCGACGGCGGAGAACCGGATCACGTGAGCGTGCGCAGCGTGTCGACCGATGACGTGATCGCGCTCGCCAACGAATTCATTGCCGCAGGTTTTCTCGAAGCCCGCGACTCGTACCGTGGGAAGTTCGGATTGGTTCGTCAAGGCAACGGAGTCCTGCTGAAAAACTTCGGCCCGAAGAGTGACGCACCGGAAATACGGCTCATGGTGCGAATTGGAGAACGCGTGAAACGAGTCAGCCTCGTTGAGGACTACCCGGAAGCGCTGGGCAGGTTGCCCGAGCTCGTCGATCGCATCGGCGGTCCGAACGTCTGGTCGGGGCGGTAGTCCGAAAAATCGGCGTGGAGTTGGTGGTTGGTATCGATCTGACACCAACCACTAACCACCAACCACACACCTATCGTCCGAGCGCTTTCCGGACGCGCGAGAGATGGTGATAGCTGTGTCGGACGGCGTGATCCTCCAGGAAGAACTGGCAGGTCAAGGGCGCATCTCCGTACAGGGATACCGGCGCCGCCTTCGCGAGTTCCACATCACTGAGGGCGCGGATCGCGGCCGCCGCGGCCGCACTGTTCCGTGCGAGCAGTTCGAGCGCTGCCTCTTTCGTGGCGTTCGCGTTCTCCGCAGCGTGGCCGGCGTTGACCTCGGCGACCGCGTCCCACGTCACGCCCGTGATCGGTTTGCCTGTGGCAAGCACTTGCGCCAGCTGGATTTCCAACGGATAAATGCTCGCAACATGATGGACGATGATGCCCATCGTGCGCTTGTCACTTGTTCCAAACGGTTTGCGCCATTCGGCGTCGGTGAGCGTGGCGGCGAACTCGGCGAGCGCGCGGGCGCCCTGCTCGAGCCGTTGTGCCAGTGCTTCCGCCTGTCGGCTCGCCGCGACAGACCTCGTCTCGGATTCCATGGATGCTGTACTCATAGACACTTCTCCTCTCATTCCTATACGCGTCATCCGCGACGCCACCCCGCAACCACCAACCACCAGCCTACTTCGTGCCGCTCTTCGCGTTCCGCGGATCGTCCGCATGATTAACATAGTTGAACTCCACAGGACCCTGCCCGTAGAGCACGATCGTCGTCTCCACAGCCGTGTAGGCGAAATGGTTCATCTTCGCCGGCATCAACGCATACCCGCCGACTTGCAGCGTCTTGTTCGCGGCGCCGCCTTTCGTCAGCTTGTCACCCATCCCGAAGGTGATCGCGCCAGAGGTGACGACCACGTTTTCGTCAGTCGGATGCCAATGCGCGGCGATCGCGTAATTGGCAGGGAACTTCAGCCGGACGGCGTACGCGACCGGTTTGGTCGGGTCGCCGGAGAGCACCGCGATCTGGGCGCCTGGCGGGACAAACGGTGGCGCCGGACCCCATGCGGCTTCCGCCGGTGCTTGAATGACGTGTGCATGACCCTGCGCGATGACGCGTGAGGTGCCGCCGGCAAGGATCGCCACTGCTGTAATCACCGATGCGATCGTCTTCATGTTTCCTCCTATGACGGCCGTGGCACGACCGCCTTGCATCGCTGAATGTAAGCAGTGCGACAGGTATGCCGCGTCGCACGCGCGGGCCATTTTTCAGCTGTCCGAGGAAATGGCCTGAACGGGTCACGACCGGCGGTGCCGTGCGGCGCTACTCTGCGAGGAGCCCGCGTCGAGCAGCCTGCGCGACCGCGGCCGCGCGTGAGGAGACGCTGAGTTTGTTGAGGATGTTGGCGAGGTGGCGGTGGACGGTATGGTCGCTGACGAACAGCTTTTCGGCGATCGCCTGGTTGGTCAGCCCGTCGGCGACCAGCCGCAGCACCTCGAGCTCGCGAGCGGTTAGGCCCCTGTCGTTGCCCGGTCGGGGCCCCTCGTCGCACCCCCTCGACCGCGGC
>JACXTT010001762.1_pt1 | contig 35570 bp, 37 predicted proteins | sample 9270951 | NCBI WGS metagenome assembly JACXTT01 (sample SAMN15532306, study PRJNA645909) | rock metagenome | isolation source: weathered quartz diorite | place: Puerto Rico | collected 2017-06-21 | reverse complement strand
AAAAGGACCCGGAGTTCAAGGAGGCGGGGGACAAGGCTGGAATGCAAGCCATGGCCCGAGCGGACCGCCTCAATTGCTCCGAGCACGGGGATGCCCAGCAGCATCATATCGCCGATCAGGTCAAGAACCTTGTGGCGGACGAACTCGTCGGCGAACCGGAGGCCGCCTTCGTTGAGGAGTCCTTCCTCGGACAGAATCAGCGTGTTCTGGAGAGACCCACCGAGCCCCAGCCCCGCTTCCCAGAGGGCCTCGACCTCCCGAAGAAAACCGAATGTCCGGGCCGGAGCGATTCCTTCGACAAACGCGTCACGGGACCAAGCATAGTCGTAAACTTGACGGCCGATCAACGGGTGCGCATAATCGATGGTGTAAGTGACGCTCGCCTCGGAGGCCGGACGGATGGCGATGCGCTTGTCCCCGTCGATCACTTCAATGGGCCGCACGATCTTCAGGTAGTTCTGGCGCCTATCCTGCGAGGCAATCCCTGCCTCCAGCATGAGGCTCACGAACGGCTTCGCGCTCCCGTCCAAAGCCGGAAGCTCCGGCGCGTCCACTTCCACGAACAGATTGTCGATGCCGAGTCCGGCCGCGGCGGCCAGGAGATGTTCGATGGTCTGAACCTGCACCCCATCTACACCAACCGTGGTCGACAGCAAGGCAGGCCGAATATTCTTGATCGTAACCGGGATCCGGGGGCTGTTGCTTACATCCTTGCGGATGAAAACTATGCCGGTATCCGGAGGAGCAGGCAGCAGGAGGAGCGACGCCCGGCATCCGGAGTGAATACCAACCCCGGAACAGGCCACAGGCTTTAGGATCGTCTGTTGAAACCGCATACGCTCTCTCAAGGTAAAGGCTTTCATGAGGTAAGCAAGTCCAGTACCATATGATCGGATCTTTCCAACTCATTAATAATAAATAGATTATCGGTCTTTTTTGATGTGCCTCGCAGTTTCATAACGCATTGACAATGTTGTAAAAACACTGCATTTGTAGCATTTCCGCTTTCCCTCTCCGTGCGTTGTAACACCGAACAACCCTGTGATACTGTGCGCTGGGACGGAGGCCGTTCATGGAGGAGATCAACGAGCGCCTGGTGAATCGGAAGGAAGCCTGGGCGCAGGCGAAACGGGGACTGACGGAAGAAGGCGTTCCGCCGGACACCCGGAGCAGGGAAAACCGCCTTCCGCCCGGCCAGCATCTCACGAAAGGCTGGCCTGTTCTTGACCTCGGCATCCATCCGGCGATTGCCCTGACAGACTGGACGCTCACTATCGGCGGCGCAGTGGCCCACCCGGTGAGCTGGACGTGGGAAGACTTCCTCCAACAACCGCAGATCACCTCCATGTCCGATTTCCATTGCGTGACGACGTGGAGCACCTTCGGCAACCGCTGGGAGGGCGTGAGCTTCCGCCGCATTATGTCCGTCGTCCGGCCTCTCCCCACGGCCCGCTTTGTGCTCTTTGCTTCGTATGACGGTTACACCACCAACCTCCCTTTGGAGGCGTGCGACGACGAGGACGTACTCCTGACCTGCAAGTGGAATGCCGAGCCCTTGCCGAAAGAGCACGGGGGACCGGTCCGGGTCATCGTGCCCAAACGCTATGCCTGGAAAGGCGTCAAGTGGGTAAAGGAGATCGCCTTCGCCGAGCGCGACAAGCCGGGCTTTTGGGAAGTCCGCGGGTACTCGAACACGGCCCTCCCGTGGGAAGAAGACCGCTACGGCTACTAGCTCCCGCAGATCTAACGTTTCGGATCCAGTTCGATCAGCCCCTTGCGGATCGCCAAGATGGCGGCCTGCGTGCGGTCGTAGACCTGAAGTTTGTGGAAGATGTTCCGCACGTGATTCTTCACGGTCTTCTCGCTGAGATCGAGATCGTTGGCGATCTCCTTGTTCGTCTTCCCGTCGGCCACCAGACGCAGCACCGTGATTTCGCGTTCGGTCAGGTCATGCTCGGTCCGGGCCTGTTTCTTCCCCTTCCCCTCGGAGAGCAAAGAAAACTCCGCCAGAATCTTGCTGGCCACCGAAGGGTGGATGAGCGACTCCCCTTTAGAGATCGAACGAATGGCTGAAATGATCTGGGACGAGTCGGAATCCTTCAGCAGGTAGCCTGTCGCTCCCGCACGAACGAGATCGAAGATGTATTTTTCCTCATCATACATCGTCAGAGCCACGATGCCGATATGGGGGGATTCCCGCTTGATGGCGCGCGTGGCCTCCACGCCGGACATCCGGGGCATGCTGACGTCCATCAGGATGACGTCGGGCGACAACTCCCGGGCCTTCTCCACGGCCTCCTGGCCATCGCGGGCTTCGCCGACGACTTCAAGATCATCGCGCGCGCGCAGGATTGCCGCGAGGCCTTCACGGACCACCCGGTGATCATCCGCGATCAGGACTTTGATCTTGTCCACCGCGCTAAGTCTCCTGCCTAGACGCAATGGGGATGTCGACGAGCACCCGGGTCCCCTCGCCTTTCCGTGATTCCACCCTGGCCGTTCCGCCGACAAAGCGCGCCCGCTCCAGGATGCCCTTCAAGCCGAACGACTGCCATTTGGTCGGATCCTGCGAGACGGCATCCACGTCGAAACCCACCCCGTTGTCCTCGATCACCCCCTTGATGTGGCCGTCCGCCACCGTCAGCGTGATCACAACCCGGTCCGCGCGGGCATGCTTCTGTACGTTGCTGAGCGCCTCCTGGACGATCCGGAACAGGAAAATCTTGGCTTTCGGCAGCAGCGCCGACTCGGCGCCCGCGTACACAAACTCCGTCCGGACGTGTGATTGGGTCTCGTACGATTTAAGAAACGACTTCAGCGCCGGCACCAGGTCCATCGATTCGAAGTACAGCGGCCGCAGGTTGAAGATCACCTGGCGCGATTCCTCTATGGCCGCCTTGAGCTGGGCCTTGGCGTCGCTCAGCAGCTCGAAGCACCGCGTCGGGTCCGAAAAGATGAGCTCGCGGCAGAGGTCCAGCTTCAGGTTGATGCCGGCCAGGGTCTGCACCAGGCCGTCGTGGATCTCGCAGGCGATGCGGCTGCGCTCTCCCGTGACCGCGGATCCGGCTTCCTGTTCGTAGAGCCGGGAGAGCTCCTGGAATTTTTTCACCTGCCGCTTGATCTCGGCGTTTCCGCGCACGCGCGCCTCGATCAGCTGCCACATGAACTTCGCGCTGGTGCCCCGGATGACGGCCACCCCGACCCGGTCGAGCTCGAAGAGGGCCTCCTCCACCTCCGGGTTTCCGGTCACATCGATGACCAGGTCCACCTCCTCGGACGACATCAAGTCGCGGAAATTCCGCGACACGGGAATCCCGTAACGCTTGGCCAGGCGAAGGCCCGGTGCCTTGGTGTTGACTTCGGCGATTCCTACGATCCGGACCAGCGGGTCGGGCGCCAGAATCGACAGCAGCGCCGATCCTCCTTCGCCCGCCCCGATGATCGCCACGTTCGTTACAGCGGGAACTGCTGTAGTCTGACGGGAAGCGCGCCGCCCGGAGGCGGAGCGGCGGCGAGCTGAAGACTTGGCCTTGACGGGCATGGGCGCGCGTTAACCCGGCCCTTCGCCCTTTTCTCGGAGCAGTCCCTTGACCTCATCCATGAACTGCTCGACGTCTTTGAATTCACGATACACCGACGCGAATCGGACGTACGCCACCTGATCGAGCTGATGGAGTTCTGCCATGACTTCTTCGCCGACTACCCGGCATGGCACTTCCGCTTCGCCCCGTTCCTGAATGCGTTTTTCGATCTTGTCTGCGAGGGCCTCGAGCGTGGTTATGCTGATGGACCGCTTTTCACAGGCCCTCTTCAGGCCCGCCAAGACCTTGGCCCGATCGAAGGGTTCCCTGCGGCCGTCCTTCTTGATGATCATGGGGAGGATTTCATCCACCCGCTCGTAGGTGGTGAACCGTCGCTTGCACCCCAGGCATTCCCGGCGTCGGCGGATGGCCTCGCCTTCCTTGGCCATGCGCGAGTCCACGACCTTGTCTTCAGTATGGCTGCAGAAGGGGCATCGCACAGGCGGCTCCGCCTCCGGTTACCGGAAGTCTGCGAAGATCGGAAACTTCCCGCACAAAGTCCGCATGCGGGATCGGACCTGTTTGCGGACGGTCGTGTCGGTCGGATGGGATAGGACCTTGTCGATCGCGTCGGCGATCTCGTCCATCTCCTTCTCACGCATGCCACGGGTGGAGACGATCGGGGTACCGAGCCGGATGCCGCTGGCGACGGCCGGCGGCTTTTCGTCATAGGGGATTGCATTCTTGTTGACCGTGATGCCGGCTTCGTCCAGGGCCGACTCGGCTTCTTTTCCCGTGATCCCCTTCGCTGTGACGTCCACCAGCATCAAATGCGTATCGGTTCCGCCCGAGACGATGCGGAATCCCCGTTTCTGCAAGCCGTTCGCCAGGGCTTTCGCGTTCGCCAGGACCTGCTTCTGGTATTTCTTGAAACTCGGCGCCTGCGCCTCTTTGAGGGCCACGGCCTTGGCGGCAATGACATGCATCAGCGGTCCGCCCTGAAGACCGGGGAAGATCGTCTTGTCCACGGCCTTGGCATACTCGGCCTTGCACAGGATCATGCCGCCGCGCGGTCCCCGCAGCGTCTTGTGGGTGGTGGTGGTGACGAAGTCGGCATAGGGAACTGGACTCGGATGGAGGCCGGCGGCGACCATGCCCGCAATATGGGCCATGTCTACCATCAGGTAGGCGCCGACCGCTTTGGCTATTTCCTGGAACTTGGGAAAGTCGAGGATGCGCGGATAGGCGCTGGCGCCCGCCACGATCAGACGGGGGTGGCACTCCTCCGCTAGTTTCCGCAGCGCATCGTAATCAATACGCTCGGTCGCACGGTCCACGCCGTAGGAATGGGCGCGGTAGAGGATCCCGGAAAAACTCACGCGGCTCCCGTGCGTCAGGTGGCCGCCGTGCGCCAGATCCATGCCCAGAATGACGTCTCCCGGCTTGAGCACCGAGAAATAGACGGCCATGTTGGCCTGCGATCCGGAATGCGGCTGGACATTGACATGGTCCGCGCCAAAGATCCGCTTGGCCCGCTCGATCGCCAGGTTCTCCACGACGTCCATGTACTGGCAGCCGCCGTAGTAGCGCCGGCCGGCGTACCCTTCGGCGTACTTGTTCGTCATGACGGAGCCCTGGGCGGCTTGCACGGCCGCACTGGCGAAGTTCTCAGAGGCAATCAATAAGATTTTTTCGCGCTGCCGACGGCCCTCCTGTCGGATGGCCTCGTACACTTCCGGATCGGTCGTCCGTAACGGGCTGGCCATCGATGCATCAGCCTTCCTGGGCGGGAACCGCGGCTTCGGCCGGCGCCTCGGCCTTCGTGACCGTGACGCTCACCGTCGCCGTCACTTGCGAATGCAACTTGACAGGAACCGCCACTGTTCCCAATCCCTTGATCGGATGGTCAAGGTGAATGGTGCGTTTATCCACTGCAATCCCTTGGGCAGCCAAAGCTTCGGCGATGTCCTTCGTCGTCACGGACCCGAAGAGCTTGTCGTCCTTGCCCACCTGAACCGTAATCGTCACGGCGGTGGCGCTGACTTTCTTCGCATACTCTTCGACCGCAGCTTTTTCCTTCTTGGCCTTCTCGGCGATCACTCGCTTGGCGTGGTCCACTGACTTCAGATTGCGGCCGGTCGCCTCGACGGCCTTGCTCCGGGGAAGCAGATAATTCCTGGCATATCCGGGAGCGACCTCCAGAACATCCCCTATGTTTCCCACCCCTTGCACGTCTTCTCGCAGGATCACTTTCATCGCAGAACTCCTTGTGAATGGAAGGAGTGGATACTACAAGAGCGAGGGGGTAAAGTCAATGAAGCCAGCTTGTGATCAGGGCCCTGCTTCGCTAGAATACGGGCATGATTTTCCGCATATTGGGCGTGGTTGCCGCGCTCACCTTGTGCCCCCTCCAAGGCGCCACTCAAACGAGCTTCGATCCGCTGCTGCTGAACATCCGCATGAGCCCCAGCGCACTCCATCCGCCCGCCGGCATGATCAAGCAGCAATGGACGCTGGACGGGTACCGCCTGGGACGGCTCGGCTCGCAGGCCCCCCGGGCCGCGATCATCGAAGACGACGCCCGCCAGCGGCTGCTGATTCTGTCGGCCGACGACAACGGCACAGTCTCCGTCTATCGCGTCGGAGACTTGCCGGTGGATGTCGCCAAACAACTGCCGCGGACGATTACGTGTGGTCGTGCCCGCCAGTGCCAGAACAACCGGAGCGATCCGGCCGGCGAGCTCGGCTGCCTCGCCCTCTGCCTCCTGGAGCACCTGCGCGAGTGAAATCTTTCGAACTCCTTCCCATCCTGATCGAGCTCGTGGCCGACGACGCGAAGGGCGCCCAGGACCCGGACGGGCTCCCTGCGAAAGTCCGTCAGCGGCTGGAAGACATTCTCCACCGTTCGTCGGCCTATCACTTCGGCCCAGCCGATCGCCTGGTGCCGTGGGTGGCTCCGGAGACGCCCGTCGCCGACCCAATGCTCCGCTCGACCGTCGTGACCTCCGTGCTGACCACCATCTGGGACGCCGACCGGGCGACGCGCCGGACGAAACTGGCGGCGGCGATCACCGACCTGGTCAAGGCCAACAAGCGGGTCCTGCTCATCGCCCCCGACAACCGGACCCTCACGGAAGCGCTCCTGGCCGCCGCCAAAGGCCTGCGCGGCGCCGGCCTCCAGTATCGCAGCTTTCTCTGTTGCTACGACCCGCCGACCGTCGCGAACGAGGGGGGCATCAACCTGCACGACCTGATCTTCGATGTGCAGGTTTCGGCCTTCCTGGGGAAGTCACAGTCCGACAAAGCGGGTCTCCGGCGCAAGCTTGACCGCTACCTGGAACTCGCTCCCATCCTGCGCTACAAAGCCGAGAAACAGAAAGACCTCGACGAGGTGCGCCACCTCGAATGGCGCCTGCTCACGGCCCTCGGCGACGCCCAGGCCCGGATAAAAAAGCTCCAGGGCCTGTTGACGTCGTACGAGACCCTGCCCGTCTGGCAGCGCCTCAGCATGCAGGTAATGGGTAGCAACGTGGCCACGATGCACGAGAACTGCGTGCTGTACGAGGCGCAAAAGCGGGAGTATATGAACGAGTTGGAGATCGTGCAGGCGCGCATCAACGAACTGAAGCCGGAAGCCTACGTCGACCCGGAGATGCGTCCCGAGTACGAGGAACTCAGGGACGAAATCGAACGCTTGGGCGGTGCAGTCAAAGTGCGGGAAGTCCTGGCCATGGAAGAGGACACGCAGCGCCTGCCTTTCCTCCAAGCCAAGCGCGTGCTGGCCGCGACGGCGACCCGCGTGATCTGCGATTCCATTTTCCGCCCCATCCGGTACGACGCGCTTGTCGTGGACGAGGGGCCCCGCATCTCCCTTCCGCTGTTGCTTACCTGTGCTTGCCTCGCGCGCGAGCGGATCGTGCTGGCCGGCGACCCGCAAGACATCCCGTCCCCGACACCAATACCGGACGGCATTGCATTAGGCTGGCCGACGGCGCTGGCCGGTTCTTCCACAACGCCCGCGCGGCCCACGCCGGCGTAAGACGTTCGCGAACCGTCCTACTTCGGACAGGGATAGGGGAATGAGGCCTCCGGCGGCGCCGGCACCGCCAGATGGACGGTGCAGGGCTCGCGTTCCATGGTCAGTTGGCGGTTGGAGGAATAGACGATCTCTTCCGCCGTAAAAGCCGGCCCGTACCGGACCCGGATCTTGTCCACGCCGATGTCGCTGGTCGCACGCGTCCTCCGGAGAAAGACCTGCTCGCGCCCGTTCCGATCCGGCTCCTCCGAGAGCTTCCCGCTCCATGGAATAAACACAAGCGTCACCCGCGACAGCGCCGGCCAGAGCTGCTGCCGCGCGGTCGGATCTTTCTCGGCGAGATACCGCACCACGGCCTGCTGATCCTCCCGATGGCGGTCGCGATCCATCCGCATGGAGATCGGCAACGTGGCGTTCAACTCAACAATCCGCCTCTCCACTTCGTCGCGAGGCATCCCCGCCGGCATCGTCTCCACCACTTGGCTGATGTCTTCAACCGTCCGGGTATCAAGATTGAAGGCTGCGGGATAGAGGCCGCAGGAGACCGGGTGCAGGAAGCCCAGCATCCAAATCCCGATCGTCGTGCGCCAACGGGGAAAGGGCCGTGGTCCGGGATGCGCCTCTTCGTCGTCGTAATACTTCCGGAGCCAGCTCAGAACCAGAAACAAGAGCATGGAGACCGGGAAGAGAAACAGGTGGGTGGTGGCGATGTCGTTGATGTCGGGCAGGCGCACCGGGATGTCCCAGGCCCCCCAGAAGGACAAGGCGATCACCAGCCCCATCCAAGCCCAGGCGGCAGGGACGACCGCCTGCCCGATCCGATACGGATTCTTCAGGCTGGACACGGTCGAAACTGTACCATATAATCTCTTCTCTCCGCTCTGTGCCGAAGTGGCGGAACTGGCAGACGCACTAGATTCAGGGTCTAGCGACCGAAAGGTCGTGCAGGTTCAAATCCTGTCTTCGGCACCACACAAACTTGCCCCGATGACGCCTCTCCAGCCAGCCACGCTCCAAGCCATCGCGCGGATCTTCGCTTCGCTGGACTACGCGGCCCTGGGCCCCATTTACTGCCATGAAGGCGGCGACGCCTTCTGGGAGGAGAAGCGGCGGCCCTGTCAGGAACTCGGCGGCCAGTTGGCGGAAGTCCTGCGTGACCGGCTTCGTCCGAAGGGACGGAGCCTGTATGTCGGCGCCGGCATCGCCGAGATTCCCATGTTAGCGATGGAAACGCTGGAACTGCATCGCACGGTAGCCGTCTACAATCTTCGCGCCGACGAGGTCCCTCTGCTCAACGCCGCCTGCGCAGGCATGCCCTTCGAGTTCCGGGCCCAGGACGCGCGGGACGCGGCCGGTGCGTTTGACCATCTGTGGATCGTCAGCGTCCTTAACGATCCCGAGTGCTTCCCCGAACTGGGCGCGCTGTCCTCCGGCCGCGCCAATCCCGTCACGTTCGACCCGGACGCGTTCGCGATCGAGCGCCGGGCGGTCTTCGCGCTCGCCGCAGGGTGCCTCGACAAAGCGACGCGCCCCGGCCTCGTGACCACGTCGGTGGAGGAAATCCCCTGGATCACGGACTGGTGCGAGCGTCAGGGCATCACGTGTGCGGTCGAAGACGAGGACTATCCGGCGGCGATCGTCGAAGACCCCATCTGTTTCATCCGCATCGGCGAATGACGCCAACCGGCGCCCGGCGGTATACTGGGAGACGCCGATGAAAGAGCCCGGATTCCTCAAAATGATGGCGCAGAAGGGACAGGCCCGGCGCGTGCTGGAGGTCGGCACGTTCGACGGCACGAGCGCGCTCGCGATGGCAGAAGCGCTGCCGGACGACGGCACGGTCCTCACCTGCGAGATCAATGCAGGCCTGGCGGTCCTCGCCCGCAAACGACTCGGCCGGAGCCCGTATGGACGCAAGGTCGAGATCGTGGTCGGCCCGGCCCTGGAAACGTTGCCCGGCCTGACAGGCCCCTTCGACCTGATCTTCATCGACGCGGACACCGCCAACTACTTGCGCTACTACCACCTGGCGATGAGTCTGCTGGCGCCGGCCGGCGTGCTCCTGATGGACAACATGCGCGGCGTCACGCTGGGCGACGTAGCCCCCCAGGGCGACCCGTCCATCGCCGCCGTGCAGGAACTTGGCCGTGTCCTGGCGTCCGATTCCCGCGTCACGGCCGAGTTCGTCGCCGCGCGGGACGGCGTCATGGTCATCACACCGAAAGCCTAGATGCGCTCCTGGCTCAAAAAGCTCGCTGGCCGCGGCGCGTCGCCGCTGTCGGACATCGTGCCGACTGAGATCGAGGAGTACGCGGCGGCTTACTCCGCGACCGAGTCGGATGCCTGTAAATTGATCCGCGAAGAAACGTACCGGACGCAGGACTGCCCACAGATGGTGGTGGGCCCGCTGGAAGGCGCGTTCCTAAAAGTGATGGCGCTCGCCGTCGGCGCCAAGCGGGTGCTGGAGATCGGGACGTTTACGGGCTACAGCGCGCTGGCGATGGCGGAAGCGCTGCCGGACGATGGGACGGTGCTCACGTGCGAGATCGACGCCGACACGGCGGCCTTTGCGCGCCGGCATTGGGACAAGAGCCCGCACGGCAGGAAGATCCATGTTCGCGTGGGCCCGGCGCTGGAGACGCTCGCGGCCTTGAAGGGACCGTTCGACCTGATCTTCATTGACGCCGACAAGGCCAACTATGTGAACTATTACCGGCGATCGAAGGACCTGATCGCGCCGACCGGCGTGATCCTGATCGACAACGTCCTCTGGTCCGGGCGCGTCCTCAACGCGGACAACCCTGACCCCTCCACCGCCGCTATCCAGGAATTGAACCGCGTCGCCGCGTCCGACCCCAGTGTCACTGCTGCCCTCCTCACCCTCCGCGACGGCGTTTTCGTGATCAAGCCGAAAAATTAACCGCCCTCGCCTCTACGGCTTGATGTAGATGTAGCCTTCCTTCTGCAGGTCCGCGATCCGCTTCACCGCAACCGGATGCAGCGTCGCGACGAACCCCTTCACGAGATTGTCCAGCGTCTTGTTGTATAGCTTCATCGAGACTTGGCACATCTCCGCGTGGACCCCCTTCTCGATGATCGCGTCGAACCGTTTCTTCATCTCCGGGTCCATCTTGTCCCTATCGAAGAGCTCGATTGCCGGCCCGTGGACGACCAGTTCCACGTCAATCTTGTCCGGCCCGCCTTCCGCCTCAATGTGCTTGTTGATGAGCGCCAGGGCGTACTTGGCCACCTCAGGGTCCTTGCCGTCCACGTGGTAGAGGACCTTGACCTTGTCTTTCCCCTCCGCCGCCTTGGCCCAGTTCGGGCTCAACGGCAGAGCCAGCAGCGCGATGGCCGGTAGGGAAACCAGCAGAAGCTTATGAATGGATAAGCTCTTCATGGCATCCTCCTTGCTAAAAGTGAGCTAGTAAGACAGTACGCCCAGGACAGACCAAAGCGCAAGCAACGCGAGGCAAACAACCGGAGAGATCTTGAAACTCTACCAAACTGCTCCTAACCATACCGCCACAGCGTCTTCGTCATCATGCGTCAGAACACAAAAAGCTAGTGGGGGAGCTTCGGGTAAATTGCTCGTTCATCTTTCCCGTGAATGTCAGACACTCCATTGAAGATAAGCAAATGAAGGTCATTCGGATTCCCCATTTGTTCGAACGCTTCTTTCGCAACGGCATATAGTCCCGATAAGGCTTTTGCTGGTTGGCTATCCATGACAACAGCCAATAATCCTTTCTTGCAATTGTATGCGTCCATGGTGGCCTGGAATTGTGAACGCTTGTTAATGTATCGCTGGCTTATGTAGTTCTCGAGGTTATGTCTTGGCAGGCTGTGCTCTGGAAAGCGGTACGCAGTTTCGCTCGACCTAAATACTTCCACAGCAAATCGTATTCCAGAATACTCAGCCAGCAGATCGCACTCACGGCGAGATTCTTGCGGCAGAAGCGGAGTCATATTCGTGAAACCTATAGCAGCGAGAGTGTTTACAGCACGCATCACCCCGAAGATCGCTTGGAGATGATCTTCTGCGTGATTTCTTAAGTCTAAGCCGAGATGGTTGAGGAGCTTATCGGGCTCAAGCTTAGTATTTTGGCTGGTTATACGGAATAACTCATTAATCGGTTGAAAAGCTTGCCTTTCGCCTCGCTCTTGGACAACCCGGATGAGCCTGTGTGATGGATTCGAGTCACGAAGAAACTGGTAATAAGACCAAAACTTTTGAGTGAGAAACGGGTAAGCATTGGGGAGAACAGGATTCATCGCGCGAAGAGCCGTACCTGCTTGGTCTCGGGATCATAGCCGACGGTGAGCCGACCGTCGAGGACTTTCAAGAGATGCTCGCCGGCAAGCGCGCGCCGCCAGCCCTGCATGAGCGGCAGCTGCTCGGCCGGCCCTTTCCCGCGATGCAGGGCGAACACCTCCAGATCGGCCGACGTGGCCAGCAATTGCGGCGCGATGGAGGCCTCGACGGCCCGCACCTTGAGCGCCGTCCCAAGCAAATCGGCCAGCCCTGCCGTCTCCGGATCGATCCGCTTGCGCTTCTCGACCTTCGGTAGATCATGTTCTTTGGCCGCAAGCCCATGCTGCACGGCCGCCACCAGCGCCGCGCCGTACTTCTCCACATGCGACGGCTGGATGCCGCGGAGCGCTCCCAACGCCTCGACCGTCGCCGGCGCGCGCCGGGCGATTTCGACCAGGATCTCGTCGCGCAGGATCCGCCCGCGCGGCCGGTCCCGCCGCTTGGCCTCATGCTCGCGCCAGGCCGCGATCTCTCTCAGCACACCCCGTGCCCGCGGATGCAGCCCCTCCCAGCCCCTGATACGCTGGTACCGGAGCCGAGGGTTGCGCGTCTCCTCATCGGCCAGCCCCTGCAGCCGGCGGAACTCTTCCTCCACCCACTCCAGTCGTCCGAGGGATTTCAGCTTGTCGTGGAGATGGTCGTGCAGGGAAAAGAGGTGCCGCACATCCTCCAGCGCGTAGGCGATCTGCTGCGAGGTCAGTGGGCGCTGCGCCCAGTTCGTGAAGGTCTCGGACTTGTCCAAGGCGACGCCGACGATCTGCTGCACGAGCTGGGCATACCCGACCTGTGTCCCGTACCCGACCATCGCCGCCGCGACCTGCGTGTCGAAGATGGGCGCCGGGACGGACCCGGACAGGACCGAGAAGATCTCCAGGTCCTGCCGCCCGGCATGGATCACCTTCCGGATGCGACGGTCGCCGAGCAGGTCGAAGAAATGGTCGAGTTCGGCCACCGCTTGATGGTCGATGATGGCGGCCGCATCCCCCGCCGCGACCTGGATGATCTCAAGGTGAGGATGGAACGAATCCTCGCCCATGAATTCCGTGTCCACCGCCAAGCGCTCCTGATCCCGGAGCTGCTCGCAGAGGGCCTTCAAGCCGGCCTTGTCTTTGATGTACGCGGCTTCCGCGTGCTTCTTCGTCACGATGACATTATATACGATGCAACAGGCAGGAAACGGCAACGCGCCGCCCGGGATTTCGGGAACGGCGCGTTGACGAACGCACTGGGATGAGGACTGTCTACTTGCGCAGGAAGGGCTTGGTGTCCTCGCCGGTGAAGCCGGTCACGGTCAGGAGCTCCATTCCCTTCTTGCCGTCCGGGACCGTGGCGGTGATCGTCTGAGCGTCCGCCTGGGTGAACTTCGCCGGGCTGCCGGGCCCGAAGGACACCATGCTGATGCAGCCGGGAGCGCCGAAGTTTTCGCCGGTGATCGTCACCTTGTCGCCGGTCTTGCCTTCGTCCGGCTTGATCTTCATGATTTTGGGCACATCGCCGGCGCAACTCAGGCCTTTTGTCAATCGCGGAGACTCGGAAGCCTTGGCCTTGTTGCTTTGAATTCCACCGCCCGGCTGTTCTGCAGCCGCGTCCAGGCCGACCTGGCCGGCGAACACGAGCGCCGCAAGCACACCCACCACACGCATCACTGAAATCATCGTCATGGCCTCCTCCAAATCATAAGGTTTTCAATACAAAGAACGTAAGTAGGGGCCCATCCTATTCCACTGAAAGGCGAGAGTCAAGAACAGGTTGCACAAGGGGGAACAGGCCTTTTACCCGCCCACAGGCAGGTTTATCACCACCGGCGCAACCCCCATATTCGAGAAGATCGTGGTGGCGGCGACGGTGAACTCCATGAAGGGCTTGGGCCAAATTCCAAGAATGAGCGTCCCCGCCAGACCGATATAGATCACCGTCTTGAGCACACCGGAGACTGGGACGGGCGAGGGGTCGGCCGGCTCGCTGATATACATCTTCTTGACGACAATGATGTAGTAGTACAGGGAAATGACGATGCTGATCAGCCCCACCGTGATGAGCGCGTAGAGCTCCTCCTTGATGGCCGCCGCGAATACGTAAATCTTGCCGATGAACCCCGCCAGCGGCGGCACGCCCGCCAGCGAGAACAGGAAGACCAGCATCGCGAAGGCCAGGAACGGCGAGCGCCGGTTGAGCCCGCTGTAGTCCTCGATCTCGTCGCTGCGGCTCGTCTGGCTGAAGGCGATGACCACCGCGAAGGCCCCGAGGTTGGCAAAGAAATACGTCAACAGATAGAAGAGCACGGCTTCCGCCCCCATCTTCGTGCCCGCCGCCATCCCGATCAGAATGTTCCCGATCTGGGCGATGCCGGAGTAGGCCAGCAGCCGCTTGATGTTCTTCTGCGCGATCGCCACGATGTTCCCGTACAGCATCGAGAGAATGGCCGTGCCGATCATCAGCCAGACCCATTGCGGCTTCAGCGCGACCAGTGTGGAAAAGAACACCCGCAGCAGGATGGCGAAGGCGGCGCCCTTCGGGGCGATGGACAGGTACGCCGTGACCGGGGTCGGCGCGCCCTGGTAGGTGTCGGGGATCCAGGAGTGCAGCGGCACGGCCCCGATCTTGAAGCCCAGCGCCGCAAAGATCAGCAGCCAGCCCACCGCCAGCCCCGGCGTCAGGTCGGCGCCGCCCGCCGCGATCACGGTGAAGAGGAACGTTCCGGTCTCGCCGTACACCAGGCTGATTCCATAGACCAGCAGGGCGGCGGCAAAGATCCCCAGGATAAAAAACTTGAGTCCCGCCTCGCTCGAGCGCAAATCGTTCCGCAGGTACGCCACCATGACGTAGAAGCCGAAGGTGCTGAACTCCAGCGTGACGAAGACGGACAGCAGGTCGTTGGCCGAGGCCATGAACATCATGCCCAGGGCCGCCATCATCACCAGAAAGTAATACTCGCCCTTGAAGAAGCGGAACCGGCCGACGTAGTCGATCGAGGCCAGAATGACCAGCATCGCCGCGCCGACGACGAAGATCTTGAAGAAGAGCGCCAGCCCGTCCAGCGCGAACATCCCCTTGAAGAGCGCACCCTGGATCCCCGCCGCGTAGTACCCGAGCAGGAACACGAGCGCGACGCCCAAGCCGCCCACGCTGAGCCCCGCGATCGTGCGCTGCGAGAGACGCGGCGCGAGGAAATCGACGCAGAGGACGACGCAGATCCAGAGCGTTACCCAGAGCTCCGGGAGCATCAGGAGCAGGTCGCGGAGGGACAACTGGAGGTCGAACGTCATGGACTGAGTACCCTTCCTGCCTGCGTCACCACCGGGGCCACTTCCATGATCCGCGCCAGGATCGGGTCCACGCCAGAGCGGATCACGCTCAACATGCGGCCGGGGAAGATGCCGAAGAGGACGCTGGAAAAGATCATGACCAGCAGCGGCAGCCGGTCATACCAGTCCCGGGTGTCATGGGCGTGGGCGCCCAACTCGCTCAACTGGCCGTAAAACAGCCCGCGCATCATCCGGAACAGATACGCCATCGTGAGCACGATCCCCAGGACCGCGATGATCGTCTGGACGGGATACTTGGCCCAACTGCCCAGCACGATCATGATCTCGGCCACGAAGTTCACGGTCCCCGGCATGCCGATGGAGGCCATGCAGGCGACGATGAAGCACCCCGCGACGAAGGGCATCTTGGTCACCAGGCCCCCGAGCGAGGGGATATCGCGCGAGTGGGTCTGGTCATAGACCCAACCGGCCATGGCGAACAGCATTCCCGTGGCCAAGGCGTGGGCGAACATATACAGGACGGCCCCGGACAGGCTGATGTAGTCCAGCGCCGCCATGCCCAGGAAGACGTAGCCCATGTGGCTGGAACTGCTGTAGCCGATGACGTACTTCGTGTCCCGGGCGTAATAGGCCACGTAGCCGCCGTAGAGAATGCTGAAGATGCACAGGACGGCGGCGATAGGCATCAGGTCCCGCGTGGTGTCCGGGAGCAGCTGGAAGCACGTGCGGATGATCGAAAAATGGCCGAGCTTCATCAGCACGCCGGCGTGCAGCATGCTGGTCGCCGCCGGCGCCGCGGCGTGGCCCACCGGCGACCAGGAGTGCAGCGGCCAGAGGGGCGCGATCGAGGCGAACCCAAAGAAGCACAGGAGCCAGATGATCGTTGCCAGCGTCCCGTCGAAGTGCGCCTTCTCGGCGAGCAGCGGGATGTCAAAGGTCGTAAGGCCGGAGAATTTGTAGATCAGCAGGATGCCCATGAGCGCCACGACCGCGCCGGCCGACAGGAAGAGCGTCAGCTTCATCGCGGCGTATTCCTTGCTGTTGCGCGCGAAGTTCAGGATGAACCGGGGCGCGTCGGGCCGCTCCCACTCCGCGGCGTTCTGCATCTCCAGGTAGCCCTTGGTGTGGCTGCCCCAGATGCCCAGCAGCGGGTACATCGGGATCACAGACATCTCGTAGAAGAAGTACAGGAAGAAGAGGTCCAGCGAGACGTACACGCCGATGGTCGCGCCGGCGAGGATCAGGAGGAAGGCGTAAAACTCCTTGGTCCGGTCCTTGATGTGCCAGGAGATGAACACGCCGGCAAAGAGGAGGATGGATGACGCCAGCACCATCGGCACGCCGATCCCGTCCACGCCGAGGTAGAACTGGATGCCGAGCTGCTCCGACCAGACGTACTTCTGCTGGAACTGATAGCCGCCCTTCTGCCAGTCGAAGGCGAAGAGCAGAATGAACGAAGCCAGGAACGACAGGCCGGCGAAGAACGCGGCAATCTGCCGGACCAGCAGGGCCTGGCGGTTGGAAACGAAAATCAGCACCGCGGCCCCCACGAAGGGCGCGAACAGGATGATGCTAAGCAGGTAGCTTTCGGTCATGGCCTATCCGACTTCACAGCCTTTACTGCTACTGCTGACCCCTGCTGCACCCGCTCGGCCAGCATCTGCACGGACCCGTTGATCATGTTCAGGAACAGCGCGGGGTACAGGCCGATCCACAGCACCATCACGCACAGCGCGACGGCGATCCCCCACTCGCGGGGCCGCAGATCGTGCAAGGGCCGTTTCGGCTCATGCGTGACCGGTCCGAAGAAGGCCCGCTCGTAGTACCAGAGAAAATAAGCCGCGCCCAGAATCACGCCGAGGACGCCGACGGCCGCCAGCGCCCAATGGGTGCGGAACGCGCCGAGCAGGATGAGGAACTCCCCGACAAACCCATTCGTGCCGGGCAATCCGATGGACGCCAGGCCCAGCGCCAGCACGAACGTCGCCAGCAGCGGGACATGTCGGGCAAGCCCGCCGTAGGCCGAGAGTTCCGCCGAACCGGTCCGCTGGTAGAGGAACCCCGCCATGAAAAAGAGCCCGGCCGTTGAGAATCCGAGGTTGATCATCTGCAGCAGACTCCCCTGGAGCCCCTGGAAATTCAGGGCGAAGAGCCCCAGCATGACGAACCCCAGGTGGCTGATGCTCGAGTACGCGAGCAGCCGGCGGAAGTCCGTCTGGACAAGCGCGATCAACGCGCCGTAGATGATCGCGACGAGGCCCAGTCCGGCCATCAGCCAGAGCCAGTCCCGGGACGCCTCCGGCAGCAGCGGGATGGTGAATCGGATGAACCCGAAGGTGCCCAGCTTGACACCGGCCAGAATCACGCTCATCACGATCGGCCCTTCGACCAGCGCGGTCGGCAGCCAAGTGTGGAACGGGAAGACCGGCGCCTTGAAGGCGAACCCGAAGAACATCAGGAAGAAGATCAGCGCCTGCTTCTCGGGCGGCACCGGCACGTTCAGGAGATCGATGAAGTCGAAGGAGTAGAGGGGCTCCGTGCGGGACGCCACCGCCGCGGCATGGTAGTTCAGGTTGAGGAGCACGATGCCGACCAGCATCAGCACCGACCCCGACAGCGTGTACAGGACGTACTTCAGCGCGGCGTACTGGCGCTGCGGCCCCGTGCCCCAGAGCTTGATCAGGAAGTAGCTCGGCACCAGCATCAGCTCCCAGAAGAAGAAGAACAGGATGAGGTCCAGCGACGCGAAGACGCCCACCATGGTGCCCTCCAGCCCGAGGAGCGTCATGAGGTACGGTTTCAAGAGCGTCCGCTCGCGGTCCCAGGAATAGACCATGATCAGGAACGTGAGAAAGGCCGTCAGGGGAATGAAGAGGACGCTGATGCCGTCCACCCCCAGGTGATAGCCGACGCCGATCGCCGGGATCCAGGCGGCCCGCTCGGCGAACTGGATCTGGGCGTTGTTGGGGATGAATTCCCACATCAACAGGACGGAGATGAAGAGCTCCAGGCCGGCCACCGCCAGCGCGGACTTGCGGATGAGGTCCTCGTCCTCCTGGAAGAGCCAGAGCGCGACCGCGCCGGCGATCGGCAGGAAGGTCAGGATCGTCAGAATCGGAAAGCCGATCTGCTGGACGGCGGCGACTTCGTTCAGGATCATGACGCGCCTCCCCACCAGAGGAACAGCGCGATCAGGTTGACGAGGACGACGAGGCCGGCCACGAGGATCGCCGCGTAATGTTGCACCAGGCCGCTTTGTAATTGCCGCAGCACGCGCGCCCCGAGATGGTTCGCATACCCCATAATATTGATGGAGCCGTAGATCACGTGCTTCTCGAACCACGTGGAACCGGCGGCTCCCAAGTCGGTGGCCTCCTCCACCGCCACTACCGCGCGATCAATGCCCGCCGTATCCGCCCGGTCGAAGCCCCGCCCGACGGCCTTGCTCGGCTCCACAAAGACTTTATCGTAGGCCTCGTCCACCCAATACTTGTTGAGAATCAGCGCATAGGCGCCCTGCATCCGGTTCATCAGGATGTCCGGCTGCGCCGGCTTGAGCCGGTAGAAGTAGTGGGCCGTGAACCAACCCGCCACGCCGATCACGGTGGTGACAGCCATCAGGATGTAGGCCAGTAGGTGGCCTTCTGCATGCGCGGCCTCGCCGCCCGCGCCGGACGAACGGACGACCGGCTGCAGGAACTGATGGAACCAGCCGTTCTCCAGCCCCCCTGGGATCACGCCGATCAGACCCCCGATCACCGAGAGGAGAGCCAGAACCACGAGCGGGTAAATCATCACCGGCGGCGACTCGTGAATGTGCTGCTCGACTTCGTGCGCCACACGGGATTCGCCGTAGAACGTCACGTAGAGCAGGCGGGACATGTAGAAGGCCGTGCAGAAGGCCGCCGCCGCGCCGAGCGCCCACAGGACGTAGTGTCCGTGCGTAAACGCGTGGCCGAGGATCTCGTCCTTGCTCCACCAGCCGGACAGGAATGGGAACCCGGCGATGGCGGCCGTGCCGATCAGGAACACCCCGTGCGTCGTCGGGATCTTGCTCCAGAGCGCGCCCATCTTGCGGATGTCCTGCTCGCCCGACAGCGCGTGGATGACCGAGCCCGCCGACAGGAACAGGAGCGCCTTGAAGAAGGCGTGCGTCACCAGATGGAAGATCGCCGCCGCGTAGGCGCCCACGCCGCAGGCCAGGAACATGAAGCCGAGCTGTGAGACCGTGGAGTAGGCCAGGACGCGCTTGATGTCGGTCTGGACCAGCCCGATCGTGGCCGCGAAGAGCGCGGTCATGCCCCCGACGACGCCGACCAGCAGCAGCGCGTCCGGCGTAAGGTCGTAGAGCGCGTGGTTGCGGACGACCATGTACACGCCGGCGGTCACCATCGTCGCGGCATGAATCAGCGCGCTGACGGGCGTCGGGCCCTCCATGGCGTCCGGCAGCCAGGTGTAGAGCGGCAGCTGGGCCGATTTGCCGATGGCGCCGATCAGAAGACAGACGGCGATCGCAAAAGCGGTCGTGGAATCGAGTTTGCTTGCTTTGGCGAAGACGTCGATATAGTCGAGCGTCCCGAAATTGGCGAAGATAAGGAAGATCGCCATCAGGAAACCGGCGTCGCCGATGCGGTTGACGACGAAGGCCTTGGTGGCCGCTTTGGCGGCGGACACCCGGTCGTAGTAGTAGCCAATGAGCAGATAGGAGCAGAGCCCCACCCCTTCCCACCCGATGAAGAGGACCAGGTAGTTGCTGCCCATCACCAGCAGGAGCATCGAGACCATGAAGAGGTTCATGTAGGCGAAGAAGCGCGTGAACCCGTCCTCGCCGTGCATATAGCCGATCGAATAGACGTGGATGAGGAAGCCTACGCCGGTCACCACCAGCAGCATGACGCAGGTCAGGGGATCGATCAGGAATCCGAGGTTGACCGTGAGGTCCCCCCCGAAGAACCACTGGTAGGCGATCACGGTGCGCGGAGCGGGACGGCCGAGGGTCTGTCCCAAGACCCAGATCGCGCAGAGGAAGGACAGCAGGACCGAGCCCCAGCCGATCCGGTGGGCGATCTCGTGCGAATACCGGTGCCCCATCATGACGTTGAGGCCGTTGGCCAGCACCGCCAGCAGCGGAAACACCGGAATGAGGATGACGATCAGATCGTACATACGAGTTCGGCTTTTACCATTTCAGCAGGTTGATCTGATCCACGTTGGTGGCGATCTTGCCGCGGAACACCACGATGATGATGGCCAGCCCCACGGCGGCCTCGCCAGCCGCGATGGCGATCACGAAGAGCGTCATCACCTGGCCGGCCAGCGAATCCAGGTGGTTGGCGAACGCCACCAAGTTGATGTTGGCGGCGTTCAGCATGATCTCCACCGACATCATCACGATGATGAAGTTCCGCCGGATGAGGACGCCGGCGAGTCCCGTCACGAACAGGATGGCGCTCACCAGCACGTAGGCCGACACCGGTACCATCGCCCCTCCTACAGGTCCTGCTCGAGGTCGGCCGAGGACGGCGTCTTGGCCAGGACGATCGCCCCGACGATCGCGCCCAGCAGGAAGATGCCCACGATCTCGAACGGCAGCAAGTAATCGCTGAACATCAGGATGCCGATCGCCATGCTGTTGCCGATCTTCTCGACGGCTTCGACCGTCGCTGGCCCCTTGGCCCCGCTGAAGCGGGAGGCGAGCAGGACCAGCAGCAGTTCCACGGTCAGCGCGCCGACGCCCGTGATGTACCAGGCGTGTCGCCGGTGGAAGTACCGCTCCTCGGTCTTGAGGTTGAGCAGCATCAGGACGAACAGGTAGAGGATCAGGATGGCGCCGGCGTAGATGATAATCTGCACCACCGCGACGAACTCGGCGTGCAGCAGGACGAAGAGCCCGGCCACGTGTCCGAGCAGCGCCAGCAGCGCGATGCCGCAGTGCACGGGATTCCTGAGGGACACCGTCAGGATTCCCGCCGTGATGCTGACCAGAGCGAAGTAGGCGAAAAAGACCGTGACCATGCTCAGGAGTCGTGCGGTGGGGTGAGCGCTGCGACTTGATGCGGAAACTTATATCGGTAGTCGCGGCTGCCCGCGTCGTTCTTCTCCTGATTGTGGGCGTAGAGATACCGCTTGGCGTCCTCGATGTGCTGCTCGCCGACCTCGTAGAGCTTCTTCTTGTCAAAGATCAGCTCGCGCTTGTCGGCGGTGGAGTACTCGTACATTTTGGTCATCGCCAGGGCGTTGACCGGGCAGGCTTCCACGCAATAGCCGCAGAAGACGCACTTGGTGATGTCGATGTAGAACTCGGTCGCGTACCGGGACAGCGGCTTGTCCGGGTCTTCGGCGCTCACGACCTTGATGCAGCGGGACGGGCAGGCCGCCTCGCAGAGGTCACAGCCCACGCACCGCTCCGCGCCGTCGTCGTAGCGCAGCAGCCCTAGAGCGCCGCGGTGGGCGTCCGGGATCGTCCGCTTCTCCCGCGGGTACTGGAAGGTCACGGGCTTCACAAACATGTGCTTGAGCACGACCCGCATCGCCGTCCGGATCTCGGAGAACGACAGGGCGTCCCAGAACTCCCGTAGGAGACTCTTCTCTTGGGTCTTCGCCTTCATGCGCTCCCTCTCCGTTAAACCTTCCCGATAGTCACGCGCGCGAACTTGAACGCCGGCACGCCCGTCGTCGGATCCGTCACGCATTCCGCCAAATCTTTTACGGGCGGCTCATTGAAATGCTCGGGGAAGAAGCAGGTCCCCGGCGCCAGATCGGGGGCCGGCTCAGTCCGCAGTTCGAGCTCGCCCCGCGCGGACGAGACGCGCACCAGGTCGTTGGGGCCGATCTCAAGCCGCGCGAGGTCGGCTTGGTTCATCTGCAGCCGGCCTTTGCTGGGAGAGAGTTGCACCAGTCCCGACGCGCGCGTCGAGAGTTTGCCCGAATGGTACAGCACCTGCCCGATCATTAAAGAGAACGGCCGCGACGCCGGGTCCGCCTCCGCGCCTGCGACGTAGCGTGCCGCGACTTCTCGGATATACCCGTCGCGCAGGTAAGCGTCCGGGTTCGCCGTGAGGGGCTTGGCTTCGCCGAGGTTGTAGTACCCCGGGAGCAGCTTCATGATCTCCCGCTGCACGGCCTGCGGGCCGTCGTACTCCATCGGATAGCCGAGCGCCCCGCCCAGCGCCGCGAAAATCTCCCAGTCCGGATGGGCCTCCTCATAGGGCTCCAGCGCGGGACGGATGCGGTTCACCTTGCCTTCCAGATTGGTGAAGGTCCCGTCTTTTTCCGCGAAGGTGCAGGCCGGCAGCACGACGTGCGCGAGGCGCCCGCTCTCGGTCAGGAAGGGGTCCTGGCAGATCAGCAACTCGACCTTCTCCAGCGCTTCACGCACGCCGGTCGACGCCGGCAGCGTGGCCAACGGATTCTCACCGACCAGGTACAGCGCCTTGATCTCGCCGAGCCGACAGCGCTCGAGAATCTCCATCAGATGCGTCCCGGCACCGGTAGGAAGCGCCGTATTCCAGGCGCCGGCAAACTTGGCCCGGGCCGCTTCATCAGCGTAGGACGCCTGCCCGGGCAGCAGTTCAGGAGCGACGCCCATGTCCACGGCGCCCTGTTCGTTCGCTTCTTCCGGCAGCGCGTTCACGCCGCAGCCGGGCTTCGTGAGCTTGCCGGTTACCCAGGCCAGATCCACCAGATTCAAGACGTTCGCATAGCCGTTGGCCTGCCGCGTCACGCCCTCGGCACAGAGGATCACGGCCCGCGGGGCTTCGGCATACAGCCGAGCCGCCTCGACCGCCGACTCCCGTGACAGGCCCGTTCGCGCCGTCAACACGTCCCATGACAAGCCGGCCAACGCCGCTTTCAGCGCGGCAAAGGCCTCGGGCGCGGCGCCCGTGGACGCCTCATCCACTAAGTCCTCCTCGACCACGGCCTTGACCAGCGCCTTGATGAACCACCCCTCGCTCCCCACCGCGATCGGCAACGGGTGCGTCGCGAGCTTGGCGATGTGCGTCATCCGCGATGCGGCGACGATCACCTGCGCTCCGTACACGCGGAGGGCTTCTTTGACCCGGAGGCCGGCGACTGGATTGGTTTCCGTGATGTCGGTGCCGATGAGCAGGAGCACGTTGGCCTTCGTGATCTGCTCGTAGCCGTTCATCATCCGGCCGATCCCGGCCGCATGCTGCAGGGCCCGCGTGAAATTCAGATGACCGTACCGGGCGCTGCTGTCCACGTGATTGGTCCCGATCGCCGCGCGCATCAGCTTCTGGAACAGATAGAGCTCCTCGTTGGTGCAGCGGGCGGTGATGAGCCCCGCGATCGCATCAGGGCCATATCGGGCCTTGATGGTCTTCAACCGGCTGACCACGACCTCCATCGCTTCGAACCACGATTTCGGCGTGAGCCCTTCATCCGTGCGGACCAACGGCCCACCCAGTCGCTCTTTGCTGTCGATGTACTGGAAGCCGAACCGCCCACGAACGCAGAGGCCGCCGTGCCCCTTGGCGGTCTCCGCTCGGTCGCCCCACTTGTTCTTCCAGGAGAGCGGCGAGGTCACGCGCTGGACGTCCTTTCCGCTGGTCTCGATGTGCATCTGGCAGCCGTCGGCGCAGTAGGCGCAGGTGCTCGTCGTTTTCTTCAATTGCCAGGGCTTGTAGACGTACTTGGAGTACTTGTTCGTGATGGCGCCGACGGGGCAGACCGCCAAGCAGTCACCGCAGAATTCGCAGGTGAGGCCCTTGTCGCCCTTTGCCACCACGTGCGTGGTGCCCTCTTTCTTGAAGAACTGCAGGGCGTCCACCATCTGCACGTCCTTGCAGATGTTGATGCACTCGCCGCACAGGATGCAGCGGTTCATGTTGAAATCGAGCACGAGACTGCGGCGATCCTCCGGCAGGCCCTTGGGCTTGGCGTTGACGAGACCCGTGACCCCGTGTTGGAACGCCGTGTCCTGGAGTTCACAATGGCCGTCGGCGTCGCAGACCGGACAATCGAGCGGATGGATCGTGAGGTGCTTCTCCACCGCCTTCTTGCGGGCCTGGAATAGATCGTCGCCCTCGCACCGCACCACCATGCCCGCCTCGGCCTTGGCGGTGCAGGACCGCACCGGCGCCTTCTTGCCTTCGACCATCACCAGGCACATCCCACAGGAGCCGAACGGATCGAAGGTGTAGTGATAGCACATGGCCGGAATGATCTTGCCGGTCTGGGAGATGACGTCGTAGAGCGACACGCCCCCTTTGGCCTGCACCGGCTGCCCGTCAATGGTCAGCTCGATCGACGGGGCTTCGACATCGGGGGAGGTGACTGGTTTCAACGCCATGACTGCATTCCCTTCAGCGGTCGCACTCGCCCATCACAATGTCGTACGTGCCGAAGATCGTCACGATATCGGCAATCATGTAGCCGCGGGCCATGTAGTCAAATGCCCCCATGTGGATGAAGGACGGAGCGCGAATCTTCAACCGGTAGGGCTTCCCCTCGCCGTTGCTGACGATGTAAAACCCCAGCTCGCCCTTGGCGGCCTCGGTCCCGCAATAGATCTCGCCCTTCGGCGCCTGAAAACCCTGGGAGAACAGCTTGAACTGCTGAATCATGCTCGCCAAGTCGTTGAAGACCTTGTCCTTCGGAGGCAGCGTCACGCTGGGGACGTAGGCCATGATCGGCCCCTCGGGAATCTTCTCCAGGAGCTGCTTGACCATGTTAAGGCTCTGCCGCATCTCCTCGATACGGACCCAGTACCGGTCGTACGTGTCGCCGTTTTTGCCGACCGGGACGCTCCATTCGCACTCGCCGTAGGCGGCGTAAGGTTCGAACTTGCGCAGGTCGTAATCCACGCCGGAGCCCCGCAGCGTCGGCCCGCTCAGACCGAAGTTGATGGCGTCCTCGGCCGAGATCACGGCCACGCCCTTCGTGCGGGAGAGCCAGATGCGGTTGGTCTCGAGGAACGTGACGTACTCGTCGACCTTCGGAGGAAAGTACTCGACGAACCGGCGCAGCTTCTCGACGAGGTCCGGCGTGAAGTCCCGTTCGACGCCACCGATCCGGTACCAGCTCGTCGTGAGCCGCGCCCCGCACAGCTCGTCGAAGAAGTCGAGCAGGATCTCCCGGTCGCGGAACGTGTAGAAGAAGACGGTCATGGCGCCGATGTCCAACGCCTGCGTGCCGAGCCAGAACAGGTGGCCGATAATCCGCTGCACCTCGGCGACGATCGTCCGCAGGTACTCCGCGCGGGGCGGAATTTTCATGTCCAGCAGCTTTTCGACAGCCCGGCAGTAGGCGAAGTTGTTGTACATGGCGCAGATGTAGTCCAGGCGGTCGGTGTGGGGGATGAACTGGTGGTAGGTGCCGTCCTCCGCCAGTTTTTCCACGCCCCGGTGGAGGAACCCCATGACTGGAATGGCCTTGACGATCCGCTCGCCTTCCAGCGCCAACACCACCTTCAGCACGCCGTGCGTGCTGGGGTGCTGGGGACCCATGTTGAGCATCATCTCCTCGGTCCGCAGCGTCGGCAGAGCGAGGGTTTCCGGGTGCTCGGGGTCGACCTTGTAGACGGTCGTGCGCTGGTCTTCCAACGGTTGTGTCATGGCCCCTTAAACGGTTTTCTCCCCGATGAAGGGGAAGGTGTCGCGCCACCCCTTCCCGCGCAAGGGGAAATCCTTGCGCAATGGATAACCTTCCGGAAAATCATCCGGCAGAAGGATGCGCACGAGGTTCGGGTGGTTGCGGAACCGGATCCCCATCATGTCGTAGACTTCGCGTTCCATGAAATCCGCGCCCTTCCAGATGTCCGTCATGGAATCGACCACGCAATCGTCTTCCGGCACGCGGGTCTTCACGCGGATCCGGGCGCGACGCCGGATGGAATAGAACTCGTAGACGACCTCGAACCGTTCGGGGTGGTCCGGCCAGTCCACGGAACTCACGTGGACGATGTAGTCGTAGTCCATCCCGGGATCATCATGCAGGCATTGGCACACCGCATGGAGATGCTCCCGCGCCACCTGGATGGTCAGGTCGCCCCGCCATTCCACGGCCTGCCGGAAGGCCTCCGGGAACGCCTGCTGGATCTTTTCGGCGACGGGATGCACGGGCTATGCCTTGACCTGCTCGGGGGGCTTCTTATAGAGCACCCGCCGCTGCATGATCTGCTCCTGCAGCTTGAGGATGCCGTCGAACAGGGCTTCGGGCGTGGGCGGGCACCCCGGCACGTACATGTCCACGGGGATGAACCGGTCGACGCCCTGCACCACGCTGTAGCTGTCGTAGATGTTGCCGGAAGTGGCACACGAGCCCATCGCGATCACATAGCGCGGCTCCGGCATCTGATCGTAGATCTTGCGGATCACCGGCGCCATCCGGACGCAGACCGTTCCGGCGACGATCATGAGATCGGACTGCCGCGGCGAAGCCCGAAAGACGCCGGCGCCGTACCGGTCGATGTCGTAGCGCGCGGAGACCGCGGCGATCATCTCGATGGCGCAGCACGCGAGGCCGAAGGTCATCGGCCAGAGTGAGCCCTTGCGCGCCCAGTTGACCGCTTTCTCCAGCGTCGTGAGGGTGAGCCCCAGATCGCCGTCCTTGTCATGCCCGTGCGAGACTTGAATGAGGTTCGTCTCGGGCCGGTCTTCTTCCGTCAGTCCCATTCCAGCGCGCCTTTCTTCCAGGCATACACGTATCCCACGACGAACAGCGCGATGAAGATCAGCATCTCCACCATGCCGATCACGCCGATCCGGTCGAAGGCGATGGCCCAGGGGTAGAGAAACAGGATCTCGATGTCGAAGATCACAAACAGCATCGCGATGATGTAGTACCGCACCGGGAACGGCATGCGCGCGTCGGAGAAGGGCTCGCTGCCGCACTCGTACGCGCTGAGCTTTTCCGGGTCGGGCAGCCGCGGCTGGAGGAAATAACTGAGGACGAGCGTCCCCGCGCCGAACGCGAAAGCGGCGCCGATGAACACCAGCACCGGGAAATAATTCGCAAGATAAGATAGGAGATGCGAAGCGCCGTCCACCCTACAGCCTCCTAAAAAAACAAAGACTTGCGATAAGAGAGAAAGTCTAGCATCGCGATTTCCGACAAAGCAAGCGACCAAAAGGCCTAGTCACTAATGGGTCTTACGGCTTTTTCGGCGGGCGGCGGGTCATCTTTTCAGAAGGGGTCCGCAGGTCGCCCGGGGCGCGGCCGGAGCCCACATCCCATTGTTCGGCCAGCGGTTCGGCGGTGCCGGTCCTGCGGTGAATCTGTGTGCGGATCCGTTTGGGGACGGTCTTCCCGTAGTCGGGCGGGTCTGGCTGGTTGGTCAGTGTCCGGCGATCATGCTTGGGCAAGACAGGCTCTCCTTACAAATGCCCGCCCGGTTTCCCTTGAGGCTCGGGCGGCAGCGGCACCGGCCCCCGCGGAGCCTCCCCCGGTGCCATCGGGTCATAGAGCCGCTCGTTCCCGTTCACCCCGTCTTCTTCGATGTCAATCCACATTTCGCCCTTGGCCGGCTCGAATTCGCCATTGCCGTTCAGATCCACCCAGTAAAACAACGGATGGGAAAACGTGATCGCGACCTCATACCCGTACTGATTCACCGACGCCTTGTAAGTGCGGCGGGCAGTCATGTAATCCGGCTTGCTCTCCATACTCGTCATCTTGAAAACGCGGAAGAACATGTTATTGCGCCAGTCATAGTAGGCCTCCACTTCACGGCGGTCGAATTCGTCAGGTTCGACGGGCAGGGCTAACTGTTCAGCCGCAGGACTCGCGATTCCCGTCTCGTCCGAATCGAGGAGGCCAGCAATAAAAAGGACTCCGATCGTCAGTCCGAGGGCTCTCAGCACGGGTCTCATTTCGTTACCGTAGCACCATCCTAACCCCTCGTCAATCAAGTGTTTTATCTTGACATCTGAACGATATCTGTTATCCTGCCCCTAGTACGAACACGGAGGCACGCATGGGCAGAATACCGCGTAAGCTGGAATGGGGCGGAGTCCTTCTCGCCATGGCGTATGCCGGCATACTGCTTGGATCCGGCACCCTTGCCATCGCTGAAAGCGCTCCCGCTAAACCCGCAAGTGCGTCCGCGGGCACGCTGACAGGCGAGCAGGCCATTGCTCTTCAAAGCGGCTATATTCAGGCTTTTCCAGAATCCGCGTCCGGCACGGTGATCGGCGCCCGTGAAGCCAAGCGGCTGTTCGGCCACGGGGATCCCCTCTACCTGCGGCTTGCGCCCACGACGGACGTGAAGGTGGGCGATCGATTCACGCTCTTCAGGCCCACCACGCATATCTACCATCCAGTGACCAGGGATTACATGGGACGGATGGTCGCCATCCTGGGCATCATCGAGATCGCCAAAGAGCCAGGCGACGGCGTGACCGAGGCCCGGATCGTGCGCTCCTTCGATGCGATGGTGCCGGGCGATCTCCTGAAGCCGTACGAAGCGCCCCCGCCGGTGCCCGCCCAGCAAGTCACCAGCGGCCCCATTGCGGGGGTTGTCCTTGATTTCATGACCCAGCAGCGACAGCTCACCGGACAGTCGGAAATCATTTACATCGATCGCGGAGAGCTGGACGGGGTCGCCCTCGGCGACCGTTTCAGTGTTTCCCATCGGGGCAAACGGCTGTCTCCTACGAGCCGGAACCCCGACCACGCAGTCGCCGAGATCAGGATCATCAGTTTGCAGGCGCGAACGGCGACGGCGTACGTGCTGCACAGCACCGATGTCGTCCGGCGCGGCGACATCGTCAAGCGTCTGCCTCCTCCCCCTCCCAAGGCTGAACCGGCCGCCGCCCCGCCCAAGGAAGCCGCCGCCGACACGATGGCGGTCGCGAAGATCACCCCACCTGCGGCCCCGCCGCCGCCGGCCAGCCGAGAACTCGCGGAGATCCACTTCGCCTTCAACCAATGGCAACTCTCGGATGAAGACAAAAAGATTCTCGCCGAGCACGCGGCGTATCTCAAGGAAAACCCCACGCTCGCGATCACCATCGAGGGGTACGCGGACGAACGGGGAAGCGCGGAGTACAACCGTAGCTTGGGCGAGAAACGGGCGGCGGAAGTCCGCCGCTTCCTCGCCGACGCGGGCGTGAAGAATGCCCTCACGGTGACCAGCTACGGAAAGGACCGGCCTTCCTGCACGGAGCGGGACGAGCCCTGCTACGCCAAGAATCGCCGCGTCCATTTGTCCGTCGTGAATTGATTGCTTTCATCGGATGCGTCCATATAGGATAGCGGCATGACGACTCTGCGAATGGTCCTCGCCGTCCTCCTTGCCCTCTCTCTGACCGCGGCCTCGCGCGCACTCGCGGGGGAACAATTCGCCGGCGAGGTCCTGAAGGTCGACGTCGCGGCGAACAAGCTGACCGTGAAAAAGGCCGACGGGAATCGCTTCACCTTCGCGGTGGACGGCAAGACGGCGTTCACGGGCAACCGGAAATCACTCAACGATCTGGCCAAAGGCGACCAGGTCACGGTCGAGTTCCAAACGGGAGGAGGCCGGTACACCGCGCTCCGGGTATCCACACAGTAGGTTTTTGGCCCCGTATCTCCAAGTAGCCGTCCCCCGCCGTCTCTACCGCGTCTTCACGTACACCGCCCCGCCCGGCAGTCCCTCCGGTTGGGCGCCCGGCATGCGGGTGCGCGTCCCGTTCGGACGCGGCACGCTCACGGGCTTTATCGTCGCCGTCACGGCCGAGCCGGAAACCGGCGGCAAGTCCACACAGATTCGCCAGGTCCTTGCCCGTCTGGACGACACCCCGAGCGTCTCGCCCGACCTCCTGGCGCTCACCGGATGGGTGGCGGAACGCTACCTGGCCCCCTTCGGACAGTGTCTGCGCCTGGCCTTTCCTGGATCCCCCGAGAGGAAACGATCTGCCCCGCGCACGAAATCGGACAGTGCGATCACTCCGCCGTCCGCTGTTTCCGCTTCCGAGTTATCCACGTTGAACGTTGCACGTTCAACGTTCAATGAAGCGCTTGTTCCGCTCCGCACGAAGGCGCTGACGGCCATTGCCCGACAGACCCAGGAGAGCCTCTTGCTGCCCGCGCCCACCGCCGAATTGCTGGACTTCTACGGAGAAGTCGTGCAGGCCGCGTTGGATCGCGGGCGCAGCGTGCTCCTGCTGATGCCCGAGGCCGGACGGGTCGAAGCAAGCCAGGCTTTCTTCGCGGCTCGCTGGGGCGCACGTTGCCAGGTATATCATGGCGGGCTGTCAGCAGCGGACCGGCAACGGGCGTGGGCGCGCATCCGGACGGGAGAAACGGCAGTCGTGATCGGAACCCGTTCGGCCGTCTTCGCCCCGCTCGCCAACCTGGGCCTGATCATCGTGGACCAAGAAGATCATCCGGCGTACAAGGCGGAAAACGTCCCGCGGTACGATGCGCGCGCCGTGGCGGCCGAGCGTGCCAGACGGGCGGGAGCCGTGCTGGCCCTGGCATCCGCGCACCCTTCCCTGGAAACCGTGCACATGACCGGCTCGGACCTTAGTACGCTGGCGCTCCGGACCGGCCATGCCGATGCGCCGCCGACGACAATGGCGGACCTCCGCGACGCGCCATTCGGGGAAATCCTGAGCGCGCCGCTGGCCGCGGCCATCGCCGCCCGTCTCGCCGAGCGGAAAACCGTCCTCCTGTTTCTCAACCGCAAGGGGTATGCCTCGGTGCTCCAGTGCCGCGACTGCGGACAGGCCGTGAAGTGTCCCGCCTGCTCGGTCGGTTGGACGTTCCACAAACACGAGGAGGCGCTCCAATGCGGCTACTGCGGGCGAACCGGGGCCGCGCCGGAGACCTGTCCCGCCTGCGCCGGCGCCCGTCTGGTCCCGTCCGGATCGGGCACCGAAGCTCTCGAAGAGACGGTGAAGGCGCGTTTTCCGTCCGCGCGGGTCGCGCGGTTGGAGCGGGACCGGGCCGGCGGGGAGAAGGCGAACGCGGCCATCCTGTCCCTTTGGCAGGCCAAGGAACTCGACATCCTGATCGGCACGCAACTGGTCGTCACGCGTAGTCCCCGACCGATCGCGTCCCTCGTGGGCCTGGTCTATCCCGACGCGGCCCTCCACCTCCCGGACTTCCAAGCGGCCGAACGGGCCTATCACACGCTGCGCGACGTGATGGCCCTGGCCGACCCGCACGATTCCACCGCCGAGATCGTCATGCAGACCTATGTTCCCCAACACCACGTGCTCCGCGCGCTCGCGGAGCGCAACCCTGCCCTCTTTTATGCAAGCGAACTGGCGGCCAGGCAGGCGCTGGGCTATCCGCCGTTCGGCCGGCTGATCGGGCTGCGGGTGAGCGGGACGAAGGAAGACCTCGTGGAGGCCGCCGCCGCGCGCTGGGCCGCTGTACTACGGAGAGCAGGGACACCAGAAGGAAAGGTGGGTGTGGGAGGGGCAACCTTGTCGGGGCCCCCTTCCACTCTAGATGTCCTCGGCCCGATCCCGGCGACGCCGGCCCGCGTGCGGGGACGATTCCGTCGGCAACTCGTCGTGAAGGGAACTGATGGGGCCGCGCTGCGGCAGGCGGTCCGGTCTACCTTGGCGGAAATGGAAGGCGGGAGCCGCGCCGGCGGCCTCCGCTACGACATCGACGTCGACCCGCAGAGCCTGATGTGATCGTCACGCCTTCGGCGGGGGCTCGTCGGAAACCTCGCCGCGTTTGATCCAGCGGAAGACGCCGTAGGCGAAGGAGAGGAAGAAGGTGGCGCAGATGACGCCCATGAACAGGGTAGGGACCAGCTCTTTCATCTGCTCCTCGGAGGGCTCCGTCACGCCGCTCATCCGCAGCTTGATGATCTCCACCAGGGGCCAGCTCAAACTCTCCAACCCGAGAAACAGGAACGCCCAGGCCCAGACATAGCCGGGCGTCGAGCCCAGCCAGACCAGCAGCGCCGTGAACCCGACCCCGGCCATCGCGGCCCAAGACACCGGGATCGGGTTCCATACCATCGTAAACCCGACCGTGACGAAGACACCCGCCGCGACGGCGTTGAGTTTGGGAGTCCATTCAGACATGGGAGAAAGGTTGGTGCCGAAGGCGGGATTTGAACCCGCACGGGTTTCCCCACACGCCCCTCAAACGTGCGTGTCTGCCATTCCACCACTTCGGCGCCGAACCGATTATATAGGGCGGCCGGGCCATTCTGTCAATGAAGTTGACACCCACCTGTGGCGTCCGTAGAATCCAATTTACCATGTCTTCCCGCATCGCGGCATTCTTCGATCTGGATAACACCATCGTCCCCGGTCCCGCCATCGAACACCGGTACTTCCGCCTGCTCTGGCGGCAGGGACTGGTCGGCCCGAAGGACCTCGTCCGCAGCGCGGCGGTGCTGCTCCGAAACGTCCCCCCCTGGTCATTCGACCCCATCCGACGATTCAAGGCCTATCTGACGGACAAACCCATCGCCGCCGTGGAAGCCTCGGCGCAGAACTTTTTCTGGGAGTACGTGTGCCCGCGGATCTCGGAGCAGGCGCGCCTGGCGGTCGAGGAGCATCGCGCGCAAGGACACCGGTTGATCCTGCTCACCGGGTCGCCGGATTTTATCGTGATACCACTGGCGACCTATCTCAAGCTCGACCAAGTCGTGGCCGGACGGCTGGAGAAAGCGGGCGACACTTTCACCGGACGCATGATCGAGCCGTACCCCTATCGGCACGGCAAGCGGCTGGCGGCGGAGCGGCTCGCCGCCGAACAGGGCCTCGACCTGGGCGCCAGTTACATGTACGGCGACAGCCCCGGCGACCTGCCGATCCTGGAAGCGGTCGGCCAGCCCCGCGTCGTCAACCCGATCCGCGGGATGCGCCGCATCGCCCGCCGGCACGGCTGGCCCATTCTGCATTGGGATTAACCCTCTTCCGTCATGCGCATCACCGAAATCTTCTTCAGCATCCAAGGGGAGTCCACCCATGCCGGCAAGCCCTGCGTCTTCGTCCGGCTGACGGGATGCCCGTTGCGCTGCGTATGGTGCGACACCGCCTACGCCTTCCACGGAGGGACCGACCGCAGTCTCGACAGCATCGTGGGCGAAGTCGAGCGGCGCGGGTGCCGGCTGGTCGAGATCACCGGCGGCGAGCCGTTGGCCCAGCCGGAAGTGCATGCCTTGATTAGTGCCCTGGCCGACCGGGGCCATACCGTTCTGATCGAAACCAGCGGCGCGCTCGACATCGCCCCGGTGGACCCGCGCGCCACGCTGATCATGGACCTGAAGTGCCCCGGCAGCGGCATGGCCGACCGCAACCTGTGGTCCAACATTCCCAAGCTCAAACCGACGGACGAGATCAAATTCGTCATCACGGACCGCGCGGACTATGAATGGGCGGCCGCAACAGTCCGCGAACGGGCGCTGACGGACCGGCACACGGTGCTGTTCAGCCCTGTGTTCGGCGAAATGAATCCGCAGACGCTCGTCGAATGGGTATTGGCCGACCGGCTGCCCGTCCGCTGCCAGCTGCAGCTGCACAAGTACATCTGGGACCCCGCGATGCGCGGGGTGTGAAGGAGGCTATGGACATCACGGCTCGAAAAGGTCGCTTCGAGGACGAGTCTGCCGACGCGATCCTCTTGATCCATTGCGAGGGCGAGCGACGGCTGGCCCGGGAGGCCGCCGCGGTCGATGCGCGGCTCCGCGGACGGCTGGCCGGCCTCATCACCAGCGGCGAATTCACGGGACGCCTGGGCCAGGTGTCCATCCTGCACGTCGCTCCAGGAGAGCGCCTGCGCGCCAAACGCGTGGTGCTCGCGGGATTCGGGAAGCCCAAGGACGTTTCCCTGGACAAGCTCCGCCAGGCCGCCGGCTCCGCCGCAAAGGCCATCCGCAACCTGGACGCCAAGTCGTTCGCCGTCCCCGTTCAGGACCCGGCCGGTTTCCTGACCGGCGTCCCCGCCGCCGGCCGCGTGCGCGACGTGGCCCAGGCTCTCACGGAAGGCGCGCTCCTGGGCCTCTATCAGTTTACGACGTACCGCACGGAGCGCAAGGACGAAACGAGCAAGGCCGTCCGAAAGATGTCCGTGGTGGTGAGCGATCCTCGCGAACTGGCTCACGCCCAGCAAGGCGTCCGCCAAGGCCAGGTCTTCGGCGAGGCCGCGACCTTTGTGCGCGACCTCTGCAACCATCCGGCCAATGTCGTCACGCCGACGTATATCGCGAACGAGGCCAGGAAGGTCGCCAGGGAACGCGGCGTGAGCGTCAAGGTGCTGGACCGGCCGGCGATGCAGCGTCTCGGGATGGGCGCGCTCCTGGGCGTCGCGCGGGGCAGCCACGAGCCGCCGAAGTTCGTCATCCTGGAATACCGGGGCGGGCCCCGCAGCGAACGCCCGGTGGCGCTCGTCGGCAAGACGATCACCTTCGATTCGGGCGGCATCTCCCTCAAGCCGGCCGACAACATGGAACAGATGAAGGCCGACATGACCGGCGGCGCCGCCGTGTTGGCAGCGGTCCGGGCGGCCGCGCGGCTGCGGCTGCCGATCAACATCGTCGCCTTGATCCCGGCCACGGAGAACATGCCGGGCGGCAGCGCGACGAAGCCGGGCGACATCCTCACGAGCCTCTCCGGCAAGACCATCGAAGTCATCAACACCGACGCCGAGGGCCGCCTGATCCTGGCTGACGGACTCACGTACGCCAATCGCTACAAGCCAGCGGTCGTCGTGGACATTGCAACCCTGACCGGCGCTTGTGTCGTGGCCCTGGGCCACTACGCCATCGGCGTGCTGGGCAACAACGAACGGCTGATCGGCGAACTGAAGGCGGCCGGCGACCAGTGCGGCGAGCGCGCCTGGCAACTGCCGCTCTGGGAAGAGTACTACGACCAGATCAAGAGCGACGTGGCCGACGTGAAGAACACGGGCGGCCGCCCCGGGGGGACCATCACCGCCGCGGCCTTCCTCAGCAAATTCGTGGGCGACGCGACGTGGGCGCATCTCGACATCGCCAGCACGGACTGGAGCGATCGGGAACGGGCCTACATCCCGAAAGGCGCGACGGGAGTGGGGACGCGCCTGTTGATCCAGTTCCTCTATAATCGCGCCAACGGCAAGCGGCCGTGAACCTGCGGGAGAAGATCGGTCAGCTCTTCATGCTCGGGATGCACGGGACCGAGCCCTCCAAAGACCTGCGCGACCTCTTCAAGACATATCATCCCGGCGGCGTGATTCTCTTCAGCCGCAATCTGGAGGATCCCGCGCAGGCCGCCCACCTCACGAACGCACTCCAGAAGCTGGCCCCCAAGATGCCCTTGTTTATCTCCGTCGATCAGGAAGGCGGCCGGGTCGCGCGGCTCCCCAAGGGCTTCACCGTCTTCCCCGGACAAGGCACCCTGGGGCAGGCCGGCACGGCCGCCCTGGCGTACGCCTTCGCGGAAGTCACGGCCAAGGAACTGCGCGCGATCGGCGTGAACATGGACCTGACGCCGGTTTTGGACGTCAACACCAACCCGCGCAATCCGATCATCGGC
>JACXTT010001761.1_pt1 | contig 35594 bp, 26 predicted proteins | sample 9270951 | NCBI WGS metagenome assembly JACXTT01 (sample SAMN15532306, study PRJNA645909) | rock metagenome | isolation source: weathered quartz diorite | place: Puerto Rico | collected 2017-06-21 | reverse complement strand
AGGAACGGAAAAGTGAATTGGCAGACGGGGCAGGAAATTTTGAAGAAGGCGAGAACGACCGGCCCGCGTTCCAGTAGCTTACCGAGAGAATGCCCTTTTTGGTCGAGCGATTTGAGAGAGAATTCGGGAGCCACGGTGCCGGCATCGATGTGAGTCATCGCGTCGTCTAATCCCATCCAGCGTGAAAGCCGCCGCAAAATACCCATCATCAAAATTGTATCGCAAAAGGGAAAAAGCGCCATCCGCTGATGCTTTGGCTTCTGATGCCAGTTCGTAGAGAACCGCGAAAAACGGGGAGCTTTCCACAGATGGCAAGAGCAAGCGTGCTTCTGTACGAACGCGGTTGTTCTTGGCTATAATCGTGAGTATCAGGAAAGAGCGGGCGTCGTACAATGGCAGTATAGAAGCTTCCCAAGCTTCGGACGTGGGTTCGATTCCCATCGCCCGCTCCATAAGTCCCGTTGACGTAGTTGGCTTTACTGGCTTTCCTCCCCGAAATTAACCCCTAAAAAGCCCGATTTTGGACGCAGTTGGACGCGAAATGCGTCGAGATGGAGTGAATTGGACGCGACGTTTCGGGTCCTACGCTGTATGTCCGAATGGTTCCGGGGTCCGTCTTGCACAGTCCTCGCCACGCCGTTCAGCGTTTTCGTGGCTTGCCCATAGTCGAATACTCCCGACGATTCAAGACGGTCACGAGCCATCACGAGCCAACGCTTACTGTGATTGGTAGGGCGGTGGGATCGAAAACAAAAACCGATGGAATTTCAAGGACTTACGAGAGACTCGAAGGAGTGCTGAGTCATTGAAAAAAAGCATGAGGGAACGCAAAGGAATTCTTATTGCTCCCTTAAAGCTCCCTCGTTTTTTGATTATCGCGATCTTGATTTGCGGATCATCCACCATCCTGAATGAAAGGTCGGCTTCGGGGCCCAAATTTGCGGCGCGGATGGCAAGCCGGTAACTTCTTTGCCTGGATGGAAAAGGAATCCTATGTGGCGTAATGGTTGATGCCGTTTCCCTTGTCTCTTGCGCGGCAGCAACACCTTAGTCCAATTCGCACCCAACCTTTCGGTTGACAGCCAAGAAGCTAATTTCATCAGAACTTGCCGGAGTTGGCGCTGATCAAGAAATTGCCTAATTGGCAGGCATGTACAAAGTGAAGTCACACGGCAAGCCAAGCGGTAACTTGGGTGAGGCGTGCTCGCAATTCGTCGCGGTCCCTAGGCTTGAAAGTGAACGGATAGAGATACCAGGGTAAGGGGAACGAGACACCCCTTCCTGACCGGAGCTATCGCTTTGATAGTGATAATCCCCATGAACGCCATATGCATTCTTCTGCTTTCTTTATCTCGTTCTACTAAGACAACACAACAGGACCTCATCGACCGCGGTTAATAACTTATTCTATAATTATGCGGCTTTCCGCCGATGCCGTATTTGACACTCGACGGTCGTTTCGAAACGAAAGCGGCAAACCTCAACCTGTTGCGTCTTTTGCAGGAGTCTCTATACCATGCCGAGTCGTTTGGATGTTCTTTTGCTCAACGCTCCGGCTGATTTGGGCAAGAAGTCTTTCGACTTAGCATTTCCCTTCCAGCGCCAACTGAATTTCGGTCTTCTCTCACTAGCAACCGTCGCCCACTCCAAGGGATTTTCGGTCGCCATTGCTGATCCTCAGGTGGCCTCTGACCGCGATTCCAATAGATTTCTTGAAGACATTTTTCACTATTATAATCCTCGCGTTGTCGGCATTTCCTGTATCAGCGGCTTCTCTTATCCTACGGCACTGTACTTCGCAGATGCGGCCCGTCAGCTACAACCTGACTGTACGGTCGTGATTGGAGGTAAAGATCACGTCGGCCAACTAGGAGCCGCAGTGCTGACCGATTGCGCCGCAATCGACGTCGTGGTGCGAGGTGAAGCGGAAGGAATCCTTCCTGATCTCCTAACATGCCTGCGACATGGCACTTCGTTGGCGAAGGTTTCGAACCTCATAATACGAAGTGAAACTGGTAACCATCACTCGACGCTTTTCTCCCAAGTGGCGGCGCAAGGCGATTTTGTGTCACTGGATTATTCATTTCTTCCTGACGCCCGTGCCTTTCCGCCAAGTGTAGAGGTAAGCCGTGGTTGCAGTTTTGGTTGTGACTTTTGTGTTTCTGCACGGACTGCCGTTCGTCGTCTGACTCCATTGACGATTCTCGATCAAGTGGAAACACTCACGCGTCACTACGGTGACGACGAGCTGCGCGTGTACTTTGAAACGCCCATGTTTCTAATGAACGACGCCGACATTGCGGAGCTGGCAAACGAGCGCCGTCGTCGACAGATGCGATTTACCTGGCGCACGGAAACACGAGTCGACTACCTCAATGCGCAACGTCTCGTTCAACTCGCCAATGCCGGCCTCCGAGTCGTTGATCTCGGTTTTGAGAGCGGTTGTCCTGCAATCCTGACCCGCATGAAGAAAACTAATCATCCTGACGCGTATTTGGAACGGACTAAAGAAGTCTTGCGAGTTGCCTACGATTCGGGTGTCACAGTTAAGCTCAACGTCTTGTTTTATGTCGGAGAAACCTTGAAGACGGTTTCTGACACGTTAGCCTTCCTGAATGGCTGTATGCCTTGTGTTGATTGCGTCTCCGCATATCCGTTGCTGTTGTATCCAGGTGCACGATTGGGGAGTTCGCTTGCGCAAGCTTTGGTCGAAGTGGGTGGAAGCTTAGTCACATCTCCAGAATGGAACGCGCGGCACCTAACACCGGTAAATTTGAGTGCCGAGCTATCCTATGCAGACGCCTCCCGACTCGGGCTGCGTTTCGCCAAGGCTTTTCAAACGGAGGCAAAGTTCTTTCACCAGAAATCCTATGGCTATTTCTCGCCTGGGACAACGTTCCAACGGTTCAGCAACGCGGCACGCGAATTCGGAGTTGAAAGGCTTCCATTCATGCTTAGTGGTGGTGACGTTGCAAACGAAAATAGAGCACTGCAAGTTGACTTGCACGGCGGTTTCGATTGAGTGGACTTGGCATCTGCTCATCTCCATTCTTGATGCTCTGTGACGCCTTGTTTTGCCTCTTGGCGAGACATCGCGGCGCGCTGCGACAAAGGCTGTAAAACTGTCTGTGATAGGGTAATCAATGAAAGACGTCAGGCTTGTGCTGTAGGATTTCGGCTTTATGCAGTTAAGAAACGCACATTCGCCGAAAACGGTCCAGCAAGTTTTCATTAGTTACCGATCAGAAGACACGGGACCAACGGCTGCGGCACTCTTCAGAGATCTCAAGGCACGGCTATGGCCACACGACGTTTTCTTGGATCACGAAAGAATTGAAGGCGGTTCCGTTTGGCCGGAGCGTCTTCGGAGAGAAGTCGAAAGATCCGCAGTAATGTTGGTGCTCATCGGAGAGCATTGGCTAACCGCCCAGGACCCCGAAACCGGAGAAAGGCGTCTGAGTATCCCCGAGGACTGGATCCGTCAGGAGATTGAGCTAGCTCTTGCAAGCAAGATCCCCATTATCCCAGTGTTGGTCGACGGTGCGTCACCGCCTACTAGCAAAGCCCTGCGCACGGTACCCTCGATTGCGCGAGTCGCAAAGCTTCAAGCAGTTGTTTTGCGGCCGAAGGATTGGAGCGCCGACGTCAAGAGACTCATCGAGACCTTGCGTATCCGCGATCTCAAACAAGGTTGGCAGGAAGACGGCGCGGTTACTCCAATTACGGATGTTGGATCGGGCCCGCTTGGCCGAGATATCTCGTGGTCCCAAGCAATTCGCGAAGCTGGCGTCGCACAGGTCCAGAATGAACTTGAAGCGCTGCGAAACAAATACATCCCAAGTCTGTACACACCGCGTTCCGGCATAGAAGAACAGATCCATTCATTCCTCGCCAGTGATGCACAAGCATTGCTAATTCTCGGGGAAGCCGGCGCGGGCAAAACAAACCTCATGTGCAGAATCGCGGCAACTCTAAGCCCATCCAGAACTACGTTTTTCTTTAGAGCCGCCTCACTTCCCCCTAACTCACCTGACATCGGTCATTTCTTAGACGACGCCCTTGAAGTCGGATGTGGCTTACGCCTTGGTGCGTCACTTTTTTCTAGCCTTCGACTCCTGTTACGTGGAAATCGGATGCTTCTCATAATAGATGCGATAAATGAGGCGCCAGACGTTGCGTCCTTTGCAGAAGCCTTAGGAACTGCTCTTCAGCGTGCTCGGGTTGCTCCGATCCAGTTTTGTTTAACGTGCCGACGATCTGACTGGCGTTTCTTCCGCGAAGACACCAGAATTACGGACTCGCTTTGGAGTCCAGGCCATATTGGGGAGTCGAACGAAGGTCACGGCATCAGATTGCAACGCTTCGAAGAGAGCGAAGTCGAGGAGGCTTGGAGCCTGTATCGTACACACTTCAATATTGTTGGCGACCTTACAGGCGAAGCGCGGAAACTCTGCAAACAGCCGCTTATGTTACGTTTCGTTTGTGAAGTATTTCGCAATCGGTCCCTTCCGCCATTCCTGAACACTCTAGATATTTTCGATCAGTATTGGGAGGCAAAGATTCATCGCAAGCCCAAACACTCGGCGGCGCTGTTCGACATTGTGCTCGACCTCCGACGACACGCCAAAACAACGATGCACGAAGAAGCATTAGCCCAGCTAGTTCCTCCCGACGTGTATGACGCTCTGCTAAGCGAGGAAATAATCCTGTACGTGCACGTGGATCGGCACACGAGAGTCAGGATGGTCGGGTTCATGTATGAGTCGTTTTTTGAATACTCTCTCGCGCGCGCTATTCTGGCCACCGGTCGATGGCACGAAATGGAGCCCGACGCCTTAGTGGCGGCTTTCAACAAGTTGCAAGATGAGGCAAAGGAAAATCGTGCTCTTGTAGGTGCGGCGGAGTTCGTCGTTCTTTTCTTTCAGGAAAATCGCGTTCACGAGCAACTGCTAGACCTATTTGAGCAATCGTCTGATTGGAAATTGAGATGTTGTGCCTTGCTTCCCAGGCTCTCCAACTTTGACTCGCGCTATGACGGAAGATTGTCCAGGCTCATTGCAGATGATGAGTATTGGGTCCGGTGGAGCGCGGCTTTTGCAACCGCCCAATTGCAGAGTGAGGAGCATTTCGATGACCTAATTAGCAGTTGGCTTGGTACTCCCTTGTGGCAGGTCCGCGAGGGAGCTGCGAACGCCCTTGGATATAAAGTCATCACACCGACACGATGGAGCCGAATTGTTAAGGCTGCCGACGATCAGTACTGGCGTGTCCGCAGATCTCTAGCCAATTCTCTCAACCGTGCTTTAGCATCTGGACAGCTCGATCTTGCTGTTCTGAAGGAATTATGCACTGATAAGTCTTGGCGACGACGCGATGTGGGGATCATTGCTCAGCGGGACCTCGCAATCAATCCGTCGCTCTCACACGAATTGCTGGGACCCTTAGCCGCTGACTCGAATGAGCGCATTCGCTTCAGCATTGCGAAATTCGCCGGCACAATCGTTTCTGCTCAACACTTTCTTCCGCTCCTTGCGCGACTATCCAAAGATGAATCAAGTTGGGTTCGAAAACGAGTGGTAACATCCATGCCCCCTTTCATCGCTGCTGACCTGGTTGAGGCCTCAGGCATTCTAAATCAGCTTTCGAACGATGAAGACCACACGGTACGTTGGGAAGTCGCACGTGTCCTCGCTCACATGGCGAAACAGCGTGACGAAACAACAGAGGACTTGCTCCGAGCTTTGGAGAGTGATCCTGTGGAGTCAGTGAGAGTTGCGGCAGGTTTTTCACGGCTCAGAAGGAATGGTGGTTTGCCTTTAGATTTCGAGGAAACGTTCGAGCGAGTGAAGGATGAAGACCTTGCGATTAGAGAGGCGGTGGCACGTGTCCAAGATCTGATTCATCCGCCGCGAGCCGTTGAATCACAGAGGAGCGTTTACACCGGTTGGAAGGCTGATCACTATCTTGGAATCATCAGAGCAATTCAGATTGTCTCGGATCGACTGGAATCTGCTCGTTTCGCTGGGCTGTTAAGCCTACTCCTCGAGGACGCCGAGGAAGGTGTAAGATGGGCGCTGGTACAGATCGTTCCATCTTTGCCGGTAGCTGGCGCTATACGCGACAATATTTCAATCGCGCTCCTCCGTGATCGTCAAGTGTGGGTGCGTCAGGCGTCAGTCGAGGCGCTGTCAGGGAGGATGCTTGACGATTGTCCCGCGCTCGTACGTTGCCTGCAACTGCTCGCCACGGATCGGGACACCGACGTTCGCGTTGCATTGGCGTTTGCCACTCTGAGACTACACAACCATCTCGGCCACCACGCCCCAATAATACTTGAGACGTTACGGAACGATCCTGACCCGGAAGTGCGCCGAGCTGCAGGGAGATGAATGTGGCGCCATTTCCTTATGTTGTTTTTAGTGGAAACGTTGGCGTTGGCAAGACGACGGTCGCCCGGCTGTTTGCGGAAAGGAAGGGTTTCGAGTGCGCTACCGAGCCAGTCGAGCGCCTGACTTTTGTGAACGAATTCTTTGCCGATATGCCCCGTTGGTCTTTTCACCATCAGCTCGATTTCTTGTCGCTGAAGGCTGATCAGGAACGTGCGATCTTGCTTGGCTCTCATGCGACTTGCCAGGATAGATCGCTGGATGAATGCTTTGGCGTTTTTACTAGACTCTTCTACGAACAAGGCTGGATCTCCGAAAAAGAATGGGTCGTGCTTACCCGCCTCTATCGCCTGCTGGCCGACAATGCGCCAAGGCCAGATCTTCTCGTTTTTCTTACCGCTCCGTTGAACGTGCTGATGGAGCGCATTGCGCGCCGTTCGCGCAGCCACGAGAAAACGGTCAAGGTTGAATGGCTGAAACAGTTAGACGCAGCGTATGCCCGCTGGATTGCGGAAATCGACGTTCCAGTGGTCCACATAGATACGGGCGCGTGCGATGTCGTAGCAAGTCAGATGCATCGTAACGGCGCAATCGATCTGATAAGCGATTCAGTTGCGAACATTCGAAGGTAACGACGTCTTGCTCATCTCATTGCAAAGTTGGCTCATTGCCCGACTAGCCGCTCAGGCAGAATCACAGCCTGACCTGGAGGTTATCCTGAACGAGCTGGTGTCGAAGTGGTGCCCGATCAGAATCATCGATGAGTTGCTCGGCGATCCAGACGATCTGATTGCGGTTTCCTCACGTTCCTACCGTCATGACAACGGATTTGATCGAATTGAGATCGTTTCGTCTGTCGATCCGGAATACGCACTGCGCCTGCACGTCTGGTGGGGTAGCGAGACTTCAGTAAAGGAACGCATCCATGGCCATCCATGGGAGTTCGCATCAATGGTAATAGCAGGCGAATTGCAGTTCGAACAGTTCATCGAGGCGCCTTCAGGGAAACCAGTCAGTGTTTTCTACTATTCTCGACCGGTCGCAAAAGGCGTTTATACGTTGACCCCCGCAGGTGAGGCGCACCTTAAGCCGATCCTAAGAGCTTCGATGCCAAGAGGCACACGATATGGCGCGCGCCGCGAGATGCTGCATCGAGTTTGGACCGAGCCTGGTCGTGACACCGTTACCCTCATGCTGCATGGAAAAGGTGAAGCGTATCCATCCCGGGTCTTTGGCAGCAGAGATCAAGATCACGCAACCTTACTTGGCGAACACCACCTTAGGCCACGTCTCGCCTGCGACCATTTGGAAGCGAACCTCCGCCGAATCAGAGGTTTGCTCGGCGCAGCCAACTAGCTTACACGCGATCTTCGTCGGCAAAGTAAAGGGTCTATGACTAAGGCTGCAGCCTCGATCCCGACTCGCCTGGGTAGTCTGTGGTCTTGAATGTATTAGACTGTGATGCTCAATGACAGAGAGGGCATGTATGGAACTTTTCCGGTCCACCCTTGAAGGTAATCCTTGTCGTTTGGACGAATTATCCCTTGGACACTGCGTCCAGGCCTCGCTATGCACCTAACTCTAGCAATTCCAGCCGCCGGTCTTGGGTGCCGGCTCGCAGAGTGTCTCTCAGATGGACCAAAGGGAATGACCCCTGTTGCAGGCAAACCGATAATTCAGTGGGTGCTGGATGCCGCTCTTCAACTCCCAATCGATCGTGCCGTAATGGTGGTTGGCCCAAACCACCGCCAAATTCAAGATTATTTTGGGTCTTCTTACGGCGGATTACCCATTTACTACGTCCAGCAATCTCGCCCGCTTGGGCAGGCAGACGCAATTGCGCGCGTTGAGTCCTATGTGATCGACGCAATGCTAGTCATGAACGGCGACGAGATATTCATCAATACTCGCCATTCCGAAATGTATCCGTACTTCGTTGAGTCTCGCGCCGACGCAATCGTTGGTTATGTTAGGGCTTGTGACCACGCGGCCATGGGGCAGGGCTACACGTTGAATCTAACTGCAGAAGACAGAGTCACTGGTTTGATTGAAAGACCCAAGTCAATTGGGAATGGCATTCTCGGGGTAGGTACTTGGTTATTTCGGCGAACTTTTTTCGAGTGTTGTAGTCGGACAACAGCGAACGAGGAGCGCGGGGAGTGTGACTGCGTCAACGTATTGCAGTTGATGCTCGCGGAAGGCAGGTTGATTTACGGATTTGATTTGGATGGCAAATTCATCAACGTCAATCGGCCCGAAGACTTACGTCGCGCTGAAGCCGCGCTACGCAAGGACCTCTGAACCTTCGGGTTCGTACAGAGGTCATCGTAGTTACGATGTTGAAGCCGTAGTAGGAGTGAGTCTCAATTCAGGGCTTAAGACCGCTTTGATCTGATAGGGCTCGCTTCTTCGGATTCTGCCCTCTCTGGCATCTCCATTGTGTGAACAATACCAGGCATTCGAAGGATGCGGTGTCTCGCGGCGACTGGAGAGAGCGTCGTAAGCCAGTCGATCCATTTGCCTTGACGTCGTGTTTGCTCAACCATGTATCGTAGCATCCGCGAGTCCGCAGCGTCGGATGTCGAAACTCGCGGGCAACAGCTCAGCAGCAATCGCACACTAAGTGGTACTTGACGATCTGCTAGGAGCAGGCGCGCAGTTTCGGAATTCGCAACACAGACTACGGACGGCATTCGCTCAAGATGCAAGCGCTGCATAACGGTCTCGACTTCCTTCAGCACGACCTGACCGTGCTTTATCCCTGCCGAAATCACGACGAAGAAATGAGTACATTTTATGAGCGCCAAAGAAATGTGTTCACGCCAAGCGGCGAAAGGGTCGTCGATCGCTCGCGTGTCGCGAAAAAAGTCTATGCCTGTTGCTTTGAAGGCCTCGTCCATGCGTTGCGCTAGTCTAACGTTTTCCTCGTCACTCCAGACATAGCTTATGAAAACAAAGTCGCGCGGAGGGAACCATCGCGCCAACTGGGCGGGCTGGCACTGTCGGAAGAAGAATCGCCTGAGTTCACCTCGTTCTTCTTCAGCAAATCCCGAGAGGTCGGCTTCGTCAATCTGAAAACGAGCTGACGGTTCGGCACCCCGCCGGCGTCGAATAGCCATGCCTTGGCGAACAAGGAAGCTCTGCGTTAAGGCCCGGAGACGCGTAACTGGCGCCGTGGCTGCGAACAATGCGGCTCCGAAGAGAGAGTGCGTGAATAAGCCCAACGTGAATGACGCAAGCCAAACAGGCAAAAACCGTCGGGAAAGCGCCGAAGCGTTTTCCACGGCTACGAAGCAAAGAAGTGCCAAAGGCGCAAAGACAACGGTCAAGTTAAACTGCCTCTGGAGAAAGCAGGATTTCATCGCGTTCTGGAGGCGATCGGCTTGGCAAGTCAAATCGTCGATCGGCAGGTCAGCCGGGTATCTAGCTCTGTCACGCCGGAAACGGACGACTGCAGCGACGCCGCATGCCATATCAAGCACGCCTTGAAGGATGAACCCTGAAACGATGCAGACCGTGAGCGGCCCAAGGTGTTTGGTGCGCATGGAGACAATCGCTCCCACCAGCGCTCCGGTTCCGAGAAATACGCCGGAAGGAACGATCGAGAACTGCGTTGAATGGAACCAGTCAAATGAAACAGACCATCTCGAATGCTTTCCCAGCCAGGGCCACAGGTCTAGTGGGGCTAGCATGTTTAGGCCGAGTCCCACAACGAAGAAGCTCACAGCCGTCAAAGTCACGACAAGAGCTTGGCTGAAGTTCGTGAAAAGCAGAACAGCCAGTGCCGCAACAAGAAAAAAGCGAAGTGCAAATATTCGATTGATCTGGAACAAAAATAGAGCGAACAGCGTTCCCCAAAATACTCTGAGTCCCTGTCCGAGCCTCCTCCAGAACGCAGGAATAGTTCTGGAAAATCTCTGTTTGACGTCGGCAATGACAAGAGGCAAGTCGCTTTCCGTGCGCAGCATTACGTTCTCGTAGATTGGGGCAATATCAGGGAAGCGGGAAATGAGTTCACTTGGCGCGATTCCCCGACAAACGAAGTAATGACGAAAACTTACAAAAGAACTTCCAGCAATAGCGGCCAACAGTGCAGCTCGGCGATCAGCATCGTGGAGCATGGCTTCCGATAAAATAGCGATGACCGTTCCTAGGAGAATTCCCGCAATGCTTCCAACGGTGGGCAGCGACGAGAGCTCGCGGTGTCGGGCGATTAGCTGATCTGCCGTGAGAACTACAGGTGTCGCCGGTAGGTTTCCCAGTTGAAGCGCAATGCTGTGTGCAGCTGTCTCATCGGCCTTGTCGCCGGAATGCAATATGTAGATGTAAGTATCAATTGGCATCTATCAGGTGCTCGCTACGGGAACCCTAGCTCAAGTCGAGACGCTCTAGAATGAATTTCAAAAGCCTTGAGTCACATGCAGCCACGAATTTCTGCCGTCGTTCCATCGCACTCGAAATGCCCGCCAGGTCGTAGATACTTAGATTTAGAGAAAGCTCCTTGCTCTCGAGTCCTGCGATGACTCCGCCTGCTGCGGAAAGGATGTGGTGGCCTGTGAGAAGGTCCCACAGCGCAAATCCCTTCGCGATTTCGACCATTGCATCGGTGAAACCTGCCGCAACATGACATAGCCCTATTGAGCCAAAGTCGACGCCAATTCGAATTGACACCCGCACCTCGCAGAAGGGACATGATCAAATTAGCCACTAAGCAAACCTTATGCTCGCGGTTGCAGTGAAAAGCTTTCAAGTCCGGAACCTCACCTTTGAGGGTTAACTCCAATGCTCTATTTCCCTGTTTCTTCAGACATCATCGCCGGATGCTGGATCTTGCATTCATCAGCGACTGCTCAACGAAAGATACCCGTTAGGGTCACCAGAAGGACGACGGCAATCATGGGTGCATGCAATCCGGCTACAGAAGGGCGAAGAACGCACCTGAGCCATCCAACCGAGTCGACGGGACCTACGTCCAGTAAGAATGACGGTTCGGCTCTGATTGCCTTGCCATACAGATCGCGATAGCTTGCCTCAAGTGCCAAGTAGTATGCGTCGAGAAACCAGAATGCGAGCGCAGGGACAACCGCCAACACTGCGAGTGTGGGCTTTGAATCTTTGGCGGCCGCCAAGCCGATCGCGGCCGTGGCTAGGGCGACATTCCACCCTTTCATTTGGAACGAATTGCCGGCAAGACGAGAAATAATTGCCTGAATGAATTCCAGGTGTTTGGTCTCCATACTGCCTCCGTTGTCCGTCACAGATGAGAACAGAGTCGAGTCGTAGACCCCGCTTTTTACATTCGCAATACTATACGTGACAACAGAGCTAAGGGGTATGATTATGATCCGATTCCTAAGGAAACTAGAATGGCTCTCCGAAGTGGCGCACAGTTAATTCTTCAGTGCGAACGCCCGGATCACAGCTTTGAGTGCCTGGGGTTCTCGGGTATTCCGATTGTTAATCCCGTGTTTATTGCAATCACATGCGTCGATGCGGCACAGGCAAGGGCGGATCTCGTCGACCTGCGTGATGGGATTCTCGCTGAGCTAAAGAGCGTATCTGGAGTTCTTCAGCCGGTGACGCTCCCGTGCGGAGGTACAGTACTGGGCCCAGTGGACTGCCATGTTCACGCGGAGCTCGATTGCCAGAAGTTGTTGATCCTCGTGGGCGATAACGTGCAGCCTCTTTCCGTCGAATCGTTTTACCAACCTTGGATCTCAGCATCGGCGAATTATCGCGTTCTTCCAGTCTATCGGGAGGCTGCTCGCACTTCGGTTCAGAGTCTCCTGCCAAGCGTCTTTCGACACCTAAATGTTGAATTTTGGCAACACTCAATCGCCGAAGCTATACCGGCAATTTGGGGATTGGCGAATCTCACGGCCGAAAGCACACGGATATTTATCAGCTATCGTCAAAAAGACTCGCCGGCCCTTGCCATACAATTATTCGACGCGCTATCTCATCACGGTTTCGACGCATTCCTAGATCATTTCCGTATCCCTCCCGGCGTCAACTTTCAGGCAAGACTAACGCAAGAACTGGGAGACAAGGCCATGGTCCTTCTAATTGAATCTGAGCACATTCTCGATTCAGAGTGGACCATGTATGAGATCAATGTCGCCAAGACCTGCTCTCTGGGACTCTTCGCGTTGCATGTTCCGGGCGGGCCGTTCGTTCCTGGAATTGATCCGTCTGTCCGTACGCAAGTTAGTTCATCGGAGTTTAAGGGGGGCAGCTTTTCGCCCGCTGCGGAATTGGACGAACCTACGTTGCAGGCCGTCACTGCTCGAATCAAAGCAGAACACGGCCGAGCACTTCTACGGCGCCGCCAAATCTTACGCAGTTCATTGGAGGGGGCTTTGCTTGAACACGGTGTCTCGGTTCCCTCTCTCACCTCGAGCGGCATGCTGCGCGTTCGATCTAGGCCAGGCACTGATTACCTTGTGTGGCTCACGCCTAGACCGCCGGAATTGACGGACTTTCACGGCGTCCATGGACACGTAGCTCCTCCGTCGAGAGGCGTGGTAGTGGGACTTTCGCGACTGATGGAACCCGTGCGCCTTGCGCAAACGGGCTGGCTCGCCGGGCTGTCACAGATCAAGATGATCGATGAGGGTCACTTGAAGCTGGCAGCCTCTGAAATTGCGCGGGGAGCTTTATGATTTCCTCGGTCAACCCTGTGAGCACGCGACTAGCCGACAAGACAATTTTCCTCTCCGCGAGTGTGCCCGCCCCAAAACGCGCTGATCGGTATCAGCGTGTTGAAGACGCCCACTTCGAAATTGAACAGGCTGTGATCAGCTTGGCGCGCGCAGTATTTAGCGAAGGCGGAAAGCTGGTTTTCGGGGGTCATCCAGCCATTTCACCGTTAGTAGCGATGGTTGCGGGCGAGTACCGTAATCCGCATTATGTTGAAAGCGGCGAAGAAAAAATCTCCGCCCCGATACGGATCTTTCAATCTCGTGCATTCGAGGGTTTTCTGCCTAGCGAGACCCTTCTTATGTATCAGCTTGGGTACGCCACGATTACTTGGATAGAAGCAGCGGATGGAGAGAAATTCGACCCTAAAATCGAATACGAAGAACCGCCGTGTCCAAATAGCCTTCGGGCAATGCGCTGGAGCATGATTGAGATGATGCAACCAGAGGCGATGGTGTGCATCGGCGGAATGGAGGGCGTCGAGAGAGAAACTGAGATTTTTCGTCAGCTTCGGAGCGACGCTCCAATCTATGTGCTGGAACGAACAGGTGGTGCCTCTCTTCTTCTCGCAAAACGTCGAAACGACGTGCGCGTGATTGACTCTGAAATTATCAAGCGAATTGACGGTCTTAGAAAAGAATTGCACCAGGAAAAGCTTGAAGATGTTTCCCAGAGCAGCGAAGAGCGGCCGGTCGTGCCTTATCCGCTTATCATGCAGACGATAGTCGATGAGATATCACGGTGGGGGCGCGGCACGGAACCAGAGGGCATATCGTGAACGAAGGCCTTACTGGTACGGTATCTTCCAATCTCGCATCAGTCGTTCAGAGTCAGTGACCGGGAGGAGCCTGCAAGCAATTTCCAGTCAACGCGTGTACGGAGCAAAGATTGATGTCTCACATTTTCATTTCATACGCCAGCGACGACGCTCGCCTCGCACGACGAGTAGCAAAGGAGCTTGCGAAAGCACGAAGAAAGGGTTGGCTGGACGTAAACGACATTCGAGTAGGAGGCCCATGGCGAGATGAAATCGACAAGGCTCTTCGCTCGGCGCAGGCGGTGGTGGTGATTTTGTCAGGACGCTCTACACAGAACCAGTACGTAACGTACGAATGGTCTTTTGCCCTTGGTGCAGGAGTCCGAATAATACCTATCCTTGCCGGTGGAGCGTCTCTGCAAACAGTTCACAAGAGGCTTCAAGGTTTGCAATGCCTTGATTTAGGAAAGGAAGTGAAACCATGGGGTCGGCTGCTTCGAGAACTCTCCGCAAAACGAACTGATAACGGACAAATGACCAAGAATTCGCTATCCCCCTCACTGCCTACGATACGGGCAGAATTTGAATTGGAGGACGGCAAACCTGTTCGCGTCAAAAAGTCATACCGAATCTGGATTAGTACCCGCGACGTGCCAAACGGCACTAAGCGTGTTCGGTACAAGATCTTGGACAAATCTTTCGACAATCGTAAGTTTAGTGTTCGTTGGGGGAAGCGCGACTTCGCCGACTGGATTACCTCGTACGGGGACATCTATCTAACGGCTAGAGGCAAAGCTCGCGGACGTTCATGGCGAACTCAAGCTACGCTAGCCGAAGCTCTGCGGCGCACATACGGCTCACGACCAAAGGGTAGATTTGAGAAGGCAATTACTGAAATAGAGAACAACTAGAAACGATGGACCTTCGCAACGCGACCTTCGATTGCTGGACCGGCTTGGTTTTTGGGCCAAAACTCGAAGTGTCATCGATTAGCACTGCCGGCCCACATTTGCCCGGTAGCACTGAACGGAAACCCAGAAATACGTCGCGCGGTTGAACATGCCAGACTACCTTTTTTTCCTGAGCTACGCTCGCAGTGACCTAAATGCCAATGTTAAGCGTTTCTTTCACGATCTGTCCGAAGAAGTAGCGCAACTGTTCGAGGGTGAAAGGTCAGACGCGAACTCTCCAGTGGCATTCTTTGATAGGGAGGGCGTCGAGCTTGGAGACATCTGGGACGACGAGCTCCGCGAGGCCGTGCATTTTAGCCGCGTTCTCGTCCCCTTATATACGGCTAGGTACTTTGAAAGGCCTTACTGTGGCAAAGAGTTTGCAGCATTTCACACGCCCGATCTAGCGTACTCACCGGCCTCGACTCGTCAACCTCGTAAGGTTCTTCCAGTTCTCTGGACGCCGGTTGGCTATCCTGCCCCTGTCAAGCACATTCAGGCTGATGATGGAAGCTTTCCCGCTGATTACGAGCAAAGCGGATTGCATCAGCTCATGCGGCTTGATAGTCAGAATGCGTATTGGCTGTTTCTTCGCAGCTTTGCGCGACGGATCACCGAGATTGCGTCTGCGACGCCGTCCGCAAGCGGTCAAAACCTCTCCAATCTGAGGGAGTTGTCACTGATACCTCCGATGTTTCCGCAGAATCGACCCGTCCCTAAAGCGGCGGTGCCGGTTGCGAGTGCGTCGAACTTGCGCAAAGCGCAGTTTGTTTTCATCGCGGCACGTTCTGGCGAAGTTGCGTCTACATCTGGCACCGCAGATCCCTATGGGGCGGAAGAAGGGTTGTGGAAACCGTTCTTGGCTCTTGGTGAGGACAAGCCAATCTACAGCATTGCTCAAGAGGCAGCTCATCGGCAAAACCTCGAATACGACCGTATGCCGATTGACGGGCCACTAAGGGAAGCAATTGACACTGCGGCTAGCGCCATCATCGCCATCGTAGATCCGCGTTCCGTAGCGCTGGCAAAATATAGAAAGTTAACGATCTGTTGCGACAAGGTGCTGAACCATTTCGCGGTCCTGGTGCCCTGGGTTGCTCCAGACGATGCAACGGACCAAGAAATTCGGCAGATCGTCGTAAATGCTTTTCCGGTCCTATCCGCGCGCCGTGACCCTCGCTCATTAGCCACAGGGATTGGATCCACCCGCGAAATGCGTAAGCGATTGAGGAAAGCGCTTACGGAGCTATATGACATGCTGCTGCACGAAGAGATTGCGCGACGCCCTGTAACGTCTCGCCCTCCACCGGAGGTAGCTAACAAGTAATGGCCGAGTCTCTGCGAAGTTCAAAAGGTCAAATCGCTACGTTTTATTCCTACAAGGGCGGAACGGGCCGGTCGATGGCGCTCGCCAATGTGGCATGGATTCTTGCTTCGAATGGCAACAAAGTTCTCGTCGTCGACTGGGATCTCGAAGCCCCAGGAGTACACGAATACTTCCGTCCCTTCCTGAGTGAAGATCCTGACCTTGAATCGACGGACGGTCTGATAGATATGATGGTTTCGTTTGCTGGCCAAGCAATTCAACAGAAGGAGCTTCCAGAGGATCTCGCTTGGTACGAAGACCACGGAAATTTTCTTCGCTACGCCGTGCCCCTTCAGTGGAAATTCCCTGCGTATGGAAAATTGGACTTTCTGCCGGCGGGGCGACAGAGTCCTGCATATGCGGCCCGCGTAAATCGCTTTGATTGGATTGGGTTTTACGAGCGCCTGGGCGGGCAGCGTTTCATGGCCGCATTCCGCGAAATGGCTAAGCGGGAATACGACTACGTGTTGCTTGATAGCCGAACCGGCGTTAGCGATACTGCGGGCATCTGCACAGTTCAGCTTCCTGATTGTTTGGTCGTGGGCTTTACTTTAAATCGTCAGGGAATACGAGGAGCAGCCGAGGTGGCTTCTTCTGTTAGCCGCGCCGCATCCAATGCGTCCCGCGCGATTCGGATCATTCCGGTGCCGATGCGTCTGGACAACGCAGAAAAGCAAGCCCTTGATGACTCCATCAACGAAATACGGGTCAAGTTTCGCTTGTTCCTCAGTCACTTACCTGAGAGCAAACACGACGAATATTGGCGGAAGCTGTCCGTTCCCTACATTCCTTTTTACGCTTATGGAGAATTATTGGCTCCCCTAGCTGATCAGCCTTCGGTTGGCCACTCGCTGATCGGACCCATGGGCGCTATTGCAGAGCAAATTACGAGCGGCTCAGTGTACGGAATGCCCCAACTCTCGGAGAGTGAGAGACTCACCGCGCGTATACGCTATCGTGAACTTCTTAGCGCCGCCAAGCTGTCAACGACAAAGCTTCTTCGCGAGCCGGAAGTGCCAGCATCGACGGGTGAACAAATTCCCGAGGTCTTTGTGAGCTATAGCCACGAGGATATCGAGCTCGTAGAGACATTCGTCCGCCGTCTTGCGGAAAAGAAAGTTCGGCCCTTTATCGCTCGTCGGAACATATCGGCAGGCCAGTCGTGGTCGCAGGAGATTGAAGGGGCAGTCCAACGCTCTTCTGCGGCGTGTGTGTTCGTGGGAATGTCCGATATAGGGCCGTCCCACAAGAGAGAACTATTGCTGTTGCTCGACCGAGCAACGGCTGACAGCGGCAGCGCTCAGCCGTTTCGACTGATTCCTGTTCTTTTGCCCGGTGCTCGGCCTTCAGAACTGCCTCTAGGGTTGAAGGCCTATCAGTGGGTAGATATTCGGGAACGAAGCCTTTGGTCAAGAGGTATCGACGAGATCGTGAGGGCAGTGCAATGGGGTAAATCGGAACTTTCAGCCGACTACAGTGCCCTTAGTTCAGTACAGAATCCATATCCAGGGCTACGACCGTTCACCGAACTTGACCGTCCTGTGTTCTTTGGACGCGACCGTCTGGTGGAAGAATTGGTGGCTGCCCTTGTGGAGAATCGATTTGTTGTACTCGTTGGCCCTGCAGGTTCGGGAAAGTCTTCTCTAATTCAAGCCGGGGTTATGCCAAAGCTCGGCGCGACGACAGCCAGCGCAAAGAGAATGCTGCCCGTTCTGTTCCGACCGAGTAATGACCCGATCGGGAATTTGCGGCATGCTTTGCAGTCGGCTGTCTATGCTGATCGTCCGTCTGAGCCCAGTGCGTTTTATGAGGAAGCCCCGATGAGGACTTCCTCCGCGCTGCGCGAGCTTGTTGAATCCGCCGAGTCAGATATCGTCATAATTGTGGATCAGGTCGAGGAACTGGCTTCTCTCAATTCTGACGTCCAACTAAGTGAATTCCTGCAGCTTCTAGAGAATCTCGCCGATGCCACGAATGCCCGCATTCTTTTCTCAGTGCGATCGGATTTCTGGAGGTCCCTCGAGCGCATTTTCTCTATTGACTGCCCTGGGCTGTCACACCGATTGCAAATGTTCTCTCTAGGTGCTCTGGGCAGGACAGAATTGATGGACGCGATTCGCGCACCTGCAGAGCTTGCGGGGCGCGCCTTCGAACTGGGCCTTGTCGAGCGAATAGCCGACGAATTCTCAGGGATATATAGCTTACCCCTTCTGCAACAATTTCTTTCGAGCCTCTGGGACCGTGCTAGTGGGAAAGTCATAACGCACAGCGACTATCAAGAGGCTGGTGGCATGTCGCGATTTGCAGGACAGGCGATGGATCGTGTTCTCTCTGGTCTCACGCCGCGTACCCGCGAAATTGCCGTCAGAGTTCTCTATCGCTTAGTTCAAGCAGATACAAGTACAAGGCTAACCGTCCCGCTCTCTGAGTTCACTCCAGACGAACGTGATGCGATCGAGCAGCTAACATCTGCAGGAATTGTGGCTCAAACGCAGGTCGGAGATACTCCGTTCATTTCGTTGCTGCACGACAGCTTGGTCCGCGCTTCGATCATCGTCCAGACGTAAATGAAGGAAGTGGAGCCGTTCCTGAGCTGGAGGGGTCGCTTCACTACGTATTTCTCAGACTGGGAGGCACTGGACCGCAGCACCGACTTCCTGCTTCGCGGTATCCGGCTTCGAGAAGCTCAAGAGTTCCTGGCTTCTCGCTATCGTTCTTTTTTCTCGGAGAGGGAATTACTCTATGTCGACCGAAGCCATCGGTTCGAACGAAAAAGCAAGCGCCGCCGCAATGCCAACATCGTTATCATCGTGGGACTCATTGTATTTTCCATTGTTCTGATTCTTGCAAGACTTGTGCGACCCTAGCTTGAAACTAAGCTGAATTGTAATCTGCTCCAGAATGAAAGCCCATTCGTGAGAGTTGCATCATTGCCTTGTTGACACAAGTGTTCCCGCTTGGTGGGCGCACTGGCCCTCCCGCACACTCTCGTTGGGGCGGTGGGCTTTCGATCCACGACCCATTCAAGCGCAGGTCGCTGAATCGCCATTAAGTTTGCTCTCTGAAGCCTCACACGAAAACTGGAACTGCTCTGTTGCTTTGCAAAGAAGCATTCACTGTCTGGCGACTTTGATCTTCGCTAATTTGCAGTGGCTCTGGCCACCGACAACGCCGCAGCGCGCGCTTATCGGCAATCCTCTGAGGGCACAATGATAAACTTCCGATGATGCGCGTTACCCAAGTGCAAAGGAAGTTGTTAGACGCAGTTGTGCAACGGTTTCTCGACACCAAGGAACCTGTCACGAGAATCAGTCTGGTCAAACGAGTCATGGATCCAGAAATCGTCGATGCTTTGATACCCGTCATTCTTAGAAATCCGAACGGCGAAAAGTTATTTCCGACCACACTTGCATTCGAATGTTGTGGGAATCTCAAGAGCCTCCAGTTGGCGAAGCGCTCCGTAGAAACTCTGATTTCGGCTCTCAAAGAACTGTTCAATAGCGACCCTGAAGCAGTCGAATTTCTGGTAACCGACATCGAAAAACACATTCAGAAGGCCTCGCCAGGAACAAGTAGAGACCACATTCTACTTGGACTCTACTTGGCACAGGAACTTGATGGCATTCTCGCGGGCCTCGCCGGACTGTGGCCCAATTACGTCTCCGCAAAAATTCACGAAGGAATCGGTCTTCAAAACCCGGCAAATGCATGGGCCAAGCACATCGCCCAATACAGGCTCTTTCTAGGCCGTCGGGCTAATAGGGACAAGAAACTGGCTCGGAATTCCGATCCCAAGAGTTTGAATTCACCACCGAAAAGTGAGAGTCAGCAGTGGGACTTCTTTATTTCCCATGCCAGCGAGGACAAAGAAGAGATCGCAAGGCCACTTGCCGACGGACTCACAGCGAGGGGCGCTATCGTCTGGTACGACGAATTCGCGTTGACCGCAGGTGATAGCTTGCGTGAGAAAATTGATTTCGGCCTTTCTCGCTCGCGCTTCGGAATCGTCATTCTGAGCCATCACTTCTTCAACAAGGACTGGCCGAAAAAAGAGCTCAATGGCTTGGTCAGCCGTGAAGTTCATGGTAAGAAGGTGATCCTCCCGGTGTGGCACGGGCTCGATGCAAGGGAGCTTCGACGGTACTCACCAATACTGGCGGACAAAGTAGCGCTCAAGACCGACCAGCCTACGGAGCAGCTAGTCGACAAACTGTTGACTGCTGCCGGGATGTTGACGAGAGACCGACTCCAACTCCGGTCTTCAGGACCAAAAGACAGAAAGCAAGAAGCAAAAGCTGATTTAGACTTCTGGGATGCCGCTGCGTCTCCGCTTGCGCTTCAAACCACGCTAGCCGAGAGGCCCAAGCGCGGCCGACGAACCATCCCAGACAACCATCTACTAGGCGCTCGAAATAGCTGGGCATCGTTGCTCGAACAAAACTGGCATGACATCGGATGGAATCTTATATGTATAAGACAACAACGCAACGGTTCATTCGAAGGGCTTCGGTCGATCTTCGACAAGCTAAAGAGTGCAAGACACAACGCCGGCCTGGCAGAGCCGCTTCACCGAGCATTGGTCGAAGCCGCGAGTCCCTCCGAAGTCACAAGAAACCAGAAAGTGTTGGGAGAGCTAGATGCAGAGATACTCCGTACTCAAATGTACTCGACAGACTGCGAGCGTTTCTGCTGGGAAGCAGACGCCGCGCTAAAGGCGGCGGGGGAAGCCAACGAGAAGATAATTCGCGAAGAGGTGGCAGAACGCAAAGAGCGATTTGAGCAGGCCAAGCGGAAACTACGGGAACTGCAGGCGAAGCGAGAAATGCTGGGTGCCCAGGTACGAGACCAAGAAGCATTTGTGTATCGTTCGGAGCTACTTGATTTTCTGAATTCTGGACGTGCTTCGGTAAAACCCCGGGAGTTAGCGAATGCGCTCGCGGGATTGCCTCGCATGAAGTGGCAGCAGTCGAACAGTCGATGTGCCGACATGCCGTTCAATGCGCCAATGGCGGAATACAACATCCTTGAGGCCATTTCTAGGATCTGGAGTCGTGTATCTAGACGCTTGAAAGAGCCGCCGGTGGAGTTCTTTAAAGGTGCACTACTGAAACGTTTTCGGAAGGAGATCACTGGATTCCAATTCCTACGCGACAACTGGTTCGATCTGGAACACGCCATCAGGGAAATCTGGAAGCCTGAACAGTTACCCGGTTCTTTTCCATTCCTTCTGACCACTGTTCTCCTGGAAAAAGCAATGCGACCCAAAACCGCCGCAGACCGAATACTTGCCGATCGCGCGAAATTAGCTATCGCTCCGGACCGGAGTAGCTGATATGGCAAGTGCCTCTGGGCGAACAACGTAAGAGTTGCCGATCGAAGCGCCCTTTCGTAAAATCATGCATTCGCCATGAAACTCGTGACCGCAAACCATCTCGAATCGTGGTCCGACAGTCTCACCGCCCGCGCCGACCTTCCCGGAATCGTCGCGGCGCTGATTCGTGCGTCTTGCCCGCGCTTGGGCTCGTATCGTTTTCCGAATGGCGACACCTCGCAGGCGCATGGCTTCGACGGCGTGGCGGAGGTCGTCGAAGGGACTCTGTTTGTTCCGGCAGGCACGTCCATCTGGGAATTTGGCGCGGGAAAAAACTACGAGGCGAAGGCCACCGAGGACTACGCGAAGCGCACGAGCCAGGTGAGCCCTGAGGAGCGATCGAAGCAATCCTTCTTTTTCGTGACCTCCCGCATTTGGCATGGCGGTCCCACAGTGTGGGAGAAGCAGAGGGCGGGGGACGGGTGGCTCCAGGTAAAAGCTCTCGATGCTGTTTCGTTCGAACATTGGCTCGCTGATTATCCCGCCGTGGCCCTGCCTCTGGCACGCCAGCTCAGTATCATTCCTCCCAACGGTGTCCGTACAGTTGCTCAACTCTGGGACGACTATCGCTTCGCGTTTGCGCCCCCGATCAAAGAAGAACTGTTACTGGCTGGACGCGAGGAACGCGCCAAGCGCCTTTGCGATGCGCTAACCACGGGGTTGCGAAGTCTGAGCAAGTGGCAGGCGGATTCGCCGCTGGAAGCCGCCGCCTTTGTAGCGGCGGCGATCATGCGCGCCGACCCCGAAGTCTCCCGCTTCCTTCGCGCCAAGACCCTTTTCCTCGAAACGGCTGAAGCGGCGCAGATCATGCCGACTACCAGCCCGTTCATCTTCATCCTTCCTCCCGCAGCGGGGCGCGTCGCCGCGGCTCTGGCAAGAACCAATCAAGTCATTCTCGTCCTGGGCGGCGATGATCGCGCTACCGAAGCGGAGTCGCTGGAAAGAATGAAGACGACGGAGTTTGCGGCTGGCCTGAAGGCGATGGACATCCACGACGAGGAAGCATTTCGTCTCGCGGTGACGTGCGGCCGCAGCTTAACCGTGCTGTCGCGATTGAAGTCGAGCGGTATCATACCCCTGCCCAAGTGGCACAACGATCCTAAGCTCGTTCCCATGGCCCTGGCCGGCGGATGGAATGCGTCGAACGAACAGGACCGCGCCGTGATCGCGAAGCTGTGCAACACGACCTACGACAAAGTCGATGTCGAGGCGCGCAGGCTGGCCGCGATGGGCGATGCGCCGCTCGATCTTGAAGGCTCGATCTGGACCCTTCGTTCGCCATGGGATGCATTTACATTGCTCGGCTCGCTCGTCGATACCGCTTCGCAACAGCGCTTGAGTGAGGCTTGCCTGGAAGTCTTCTCCGAACGAGACCGCACCCTCGATGAACCAGACGACGCCCGGCCGCTCATTCGCATGCGCGGGGCCGATTTTCAGCATTCGGAATGGCTTAGGCGCGGCTTGGCAAGGACGCTGTTGCTCATCTCCGGTCTTCACGAGGCCGCGGGATTTAAACTTACCGATCGTACTGCGGAACAGTACGTTGATAGTGTCGTCGGCTCCCTGCCAAAACTCGCCGAAGATGTAGGCGTTCTTGCCAGCCTGAAATCCGAATTCCCGCGGTTTGCGGAGGCCGCCCCTCACCCTTTGGCCTCCACCCTCGAGCGGGTGCTCGAGGGTGATCCTCAGAAATGGGTCCCCGTCATTTTCCGCGACCAAAAAGACCAAGCGTGGTGGGGCTCGACCAGCAGCCCACACACCTATTTTCTTTGGGCCCTCGAGACCATGGCCTGGAACCCAGCCTTTCTGCTCCGCGCCACTTCGGTGTTGATGACTCTCGCGGAATTCGATCCTGGCGGCAGGCTCGCCAATCGGCCCCTCCATAGCCTTCGGGACATCTTCCTTGCCTGGAGGCCGAATACCTACGCCTCTCTGGAAGAACGAATCGCGATCCTCCGTTCCATTTGCCGGAAACGTCCGCGCGTCGGACTCCAACTTGCCCTGTCGCTTCTTCCCGTAGCCTACGACCATTCGGGAGGAACGGCGAAGCCCCGGTTGCGCGACTTTGGTGACGCGCAAAGCAAGCCGACCACGGTGCGCGACATGCAAGAGGCCTATCGGCAGTATGCGGACCTGGCGGTCGAACTCGCCGGGACTGACATCGCGGGTCTGACGGCACTTGTCGAAAACTTGCCGCAATTCGACTCAGAAACGCGCGACCGCGTGGGTGCTGCGATCCGGGGAGCCGCAGACAGGGTCGGCGCGGATGCCATGTTCCCGGTGTGGTCGAAATTACGCGACCTCATCCAGAGGCACCGCTACTTCCAAGAAGCGAACTGGGCACTTCGACCGGAGCAACTCAAGCCTTTTGAGGAACTGCGCGACGCCATTCGGCCGTCGGACCCGATTCGCCAGATTCAATGGCTCTTCGATGAATACGTCCAGAGAGAGGGTTCCCCGAAAAAAACCGACTACATCGGGGAGGCCAACCGCGACCGCGCCGAGGCTTTGCGTGGGCTCTTAGAGGCCCAGGGCATTTCGGCCGTTTTGGAGCTGGCAAAAGCCGCCAAGCTCCCTCACTTCGTTGGGATTGCACTCGCAGAATCTGGTGCCACGCTCGACGTCTTGAAGGAGGCCCTTACTCTCGCCATTGCACCAAACTCCGCTACAAACCTCGACTTCCCCATGGCGCTATCCGCGGTAGCGCACGACCTCCACGGTACGCCTTGGGACCGTTGGATCGCGGACCTTGCCATTAAGCTCGAGCCGGCCACGGCCACAAATCTCATTCTCCGTTGGACCGATTCCCGCGCCACCTGGGACTTCATCGGCCAGCAATCGATCGAAATACAGAAGGACTATTGGACTCGAAAGCCCGTTTTTCGCCCTGCTTCGCCGGAAGATCAGCTCTTCGCCTACACGAAATACACTGAGGTCGGCCGGTTCACGGCAATTCTCGATATGGTCGCCTACCACGAAGATCTTCTCTTGACGGCTCAGTGTGTCGAAACCCTGCAAGGGCTCATGCACGAACTGAGCCAAGAGCCCCGGAAGATGCAGCATGTGCAGTACGAGGTCGTGCACATGATTCAGGCGCTGCAGAAACGCGATGATGTCGATCTCGGCCAACTCGCCGCCCTCGAATACCAATATCTCCCGATGTTGGAATTTCAGGCGCAGCCGACAGCGCTCCATCAGTTGCTCGGCACATCGGCAGAATTTTTCATGAGCGTGATCCGCGACGCCTTTGCACCGGCCTCGGGCGAAAAAGAGGCGACCACGGAGGAGCGCCGGCTGCGCGCTCGGCTGGCCTACCGATTGCTGCAGTCGATCAGCTCCGTGCCCGGTTTCGCGCCCGGCACCGCGGATATCGAGCACTTACGCTCGTGGATTTCTGAGGCAAGAACACTGGCCAAAAAAGCGGACCGCGCGGTCATCACGGATCAGCAAATCGGACAAATTCTAGCCTATGCGCCGAACGACAGCGAGGATGGAGCGTGGCCCGCAAAACCCATCCGAGGTTTGATCGAAGAATTTGCCGCCCCGGAAATTGAAAAAGGCATCGCCATTAGCCGTTTCAACCAACGCGGTAGCTATTCCAAAGCGTTGTACGACGGCGGGAACCAGGAGCGAGGACTCGCCGCGCAATACCGAAGTTGGGCCCAACACACCACCGGCTGGCCTCGCACCAGCTCCGTATTGCGCACCATCGCCGACGATTGGGAGTTTCACGCGCAGCGTGCCGACAGTGAAGCCCAGCTCGACCAGCTGCGCGACTAAGCGGCGCGTGGAATTCGCTGGCATTGCGCTACAACACCTTTTCGAGTTGCCAGCCTTTGGCCTCGCGCTTGCCCAGCACAACTCTGCCGACGGGTACCCGATCGCGAATCGAGTACACTAAACCGGCTTGGCGAGTCTTCAGACCCATCCAACTCTTTGTTTCGAGACACACCGCCAGATGATCTCCACTGGGCGACGACACTGCAGCCCTGACCTCTGACCGGCCATCCAGGACAGGCGAAAGGTCCTCCACCACTCTCGTCCAAAGCTCTTGCTGGTCCGACTTTCTGCTAAGACCGTTCAAGAGATGCAGCAGCGGTTCGAGCCGAATTCCTCCATTGCTTGTCATGAATTCGAAGTGCGCCGTCACGCGCGTCAGCTGGCACGTCCTTAAATCGTCGGGATGGCACTTCCGGCAGCTCCAAGCGCAGACCTTGCCTTCCTTTTCGAGGCAATGCTTTCCGGCAGCCGACACGATCCCTTCGCCCTCCAGGAACCGCGCCCCAGAAATGCTGCTCGAAACAAAAAACTGCTTCAGTGCTTTCTTCCCGGTGGCTACAGATTTCTCAAGTTCACGCGGCAGGACTCGCTTACCGCTGACGTCGCAGCGCTCCAGGATCCCCGGAACCACGAGTTTGCCAGTCACCTCGCACGTTTCTCCTTCTGCGGGTACGAGCGCATGGTTCGTTTCCGAACACAGTGCAAATTCGTCGGCGTACCCTGTTTTCCCGCTCACCACCGAGCGTAGTTGGCGGTCCGAGCGATACTTCTTTCCCGACACTTGGCTCGTCGCCAGTTCGTCTTCGAGCGCCTCGATTCCCGTGAATTCACACTTTTCAAAATACTGTGGCTCTGCCCGCTTACCGGTGAGTCCGGAGGTTTTGAGCAGGGACTTTGTGACTCGCTGCTTGCTGACCGCCGACTCTCCCAGCTCGTCGCGAACAGCGCGTTTACCGGTCACCGCGCACGTTTCCATGAACTCGGGAAGTGCCATACGGCCACTGACTTCAGACTTCTCAAGAAGATGCTTTAGTGCCGGTACACCGCTGATCTCGCAACGCCCTAGGCAGTCGAGAGGCGCCAATTTCTGCGTTCGAGAGCACCGCGAAAGCTCCGGTGAACGAGCGACTCGGTTTTCCGCGGGAATGACCGCGAGGACGCTCTCGTACGGTGGTCCCGATTCAAAATCAAACGTTCCGTTGACCTCAATCCGTCTCTGGACCGTTCCCTCTAATCCAACCAGAAACGCTTCGAGCTGCGGTGTGAAGTCGTCTTCAATCTTCTTTCTCTTCCGCGGGTCGGTTCCTGCCGCTGCGAGCTCTTGCGTCCGACGGTCCAGGTAGAAACGACAGAATTCCGCCACTCCTTCGTCCTGCATCGCCTTTTGAATGACGACTTCCGGATCGAGACCAACAGCCTCGGGATTCTTCAGCGGGTCGGAGAGAGGGCTGGCTCCCGCGACTCCCGCCGGCAGCCAATGCTCACCAGGCGGGATTACCACATCCACCAGTCGCTCGTAGCTGTCATGACCTACCGTGGTCCGGACCCGAACAGTCGCCGTCCCCGCGAAGGAGCGCTCGACACCTTGCACCTGTGCGCGTCGGAAATTGCCCTCCCAACTATCAACCCATTCCCTGGCCATGGACTCTGCGCGCTCCGCCGGCTTCTCGTCGACATCCTGTACACGATGGAACGGGTTCGCCGCGACGCGCGTCGTCAGTCGGCTGAACGCAGGCGCACCTGGCCGGTAAAGAACGGCACTTGAGACATGGGCCTCGTCGAAGCAAATCCTCTCGACTCTTCCGTCCCGTTGGCTGATGTAAACCCCTTCAGCCTCCGGAGTGAAGGCGGTTCCCAAACTCGCGAGGGCCGCGAGCACAAACACATCAGCCTCCATCGATTTCGTTCCGCGCGGGAGGTTCGGATACGGAATCGCGTCACGATCCGCGTCCATTCCCCCCAACATCGCATCGATGTTTCTCTCCTGGCTTTCGAGTTCCACCTTCGCGTCGGTAATGCTTTTCTCCGCCTGCCGCGTGGCGGCTTCCACATTCTTGCCCGCCAGAGATGCCACGACCAGTTCCCGTATTTTCTCCGCAAAAGCCGTGCCATCGGCGCTACCGTCTTCGTCTTCCTCATCTACCCCAGAAGCTTCGAGAATGGCTTCGATGTCACCGATGGCATGCGCGGCCATTTGCAATTTTTCCATCAACCTGCCGACAATGTATTCTTCGAAGGTCCCTCGCAGAATAATGTTCACGATGCAGACGCTTGCGTGTTCCGAGGCCAAGCGCTGAATCCTGCCAATCCTCTGTTCGACAATCATCGGATTCCACGGAAGGTCGAAGTTCACCAGCACATTCGCGGCCTGTAGATTGACGCCCTCCGATCCGGCTTCGGTCGAAACGATGGCATGGATTTCCGGTACTGTTTTCTTAAACCTCGCAATCGTTCGCTGATTGCGTTCACCGGAATCTCCGTTGATCAGACCGCAGGCGATCCCGCGTTCCCCGAGAAATGCTTCGATGGTCGTTTGCGTCTCGCGGCGCGTGGTAAACACCACCACGCGCCAGCGCTCCGGCTGCTCGGCCTTCAGCTGGTCCACCAGCGTGCCAAGGCCCTGCAATTTCGCAGTGACGCGGATGCGCCCCACGACCTGCTCCACGCTCTCCGCGAGGCCTTCGGGAATGGTGCGATTCCTCGCCATTTGTTTGAGCTGAGCAAGCAACGCGTGTGGGCTGCTGATGAGCGCCTGCAAGATGGAAATCTGTGAGAGGCGATTGAGGTTCTGGATCGGCCCGGCAATCAGCCGAATCAGTTCCAATTCTTCCGCAGACGGATGGACCCGATGAAGTTGCACGATCCGTTCCGGAAAGTGCAAGTTCGCATCGGCGCGACGAATCCGCGACATATACCCGTACACCACCGCGCGAAACGCTTCCCGCGTCCGCGGATTGAGTTGCCGCGCCTCCATCCGGCTGTCGGCAATGAACGTTCGGGCAAAAATGCCCTCGGTCCCAAAGGGATTCTGATGGCCCCGTGCCACGGCCAACAAATCGACAAGCGAGTAGATGTCCCAAAGCCTGTTGTGAATCGGCGTGGCGGTGAGCATCAGCACATACTTGAACATACGATTTGCCAGCGCCTGGCGGAACTGTTGCGCGACCTGGGGAGCTTGGTTGGCGCCGTACAGATTGCGAAGTTTGTGCGCCTCATCCAGAACCAACATCTCAAAGCCCGCTTGTCCGAGCACGTTCAGGTACATCCGCGCGGATTGATACGTGGTTATGACCGCGCCGCCGCCTTCGGGAAGCTTGGCTTCCAGCAGCTCTTTCCCCACGGCGGGGACACCGGGAATCCCAAATTTGCTCTGGAGCTCCTCCTTCCACTGCGGTATCAGCAACTTCGGGCAAACCACCAGGAATTTCGAAATCTTGTTTCGCGACATCAGCTCGCTCGCGACCAGCCCGGCGCTGATGGTCTTTCCCAGTCCCACATCGTCGGCCAACAAGGTCACCGGCAAGCGCCGGCAAAAGGTAATCAAGTTCTGCACTTGGTGGTGGTAGGGCTCGATGTGGTCGCGCCACTTATGCTCGGATTTCAGATCCTGGCGGTCTTGGATGAGAATCGGATCGACCAGATCCCATTCCTGCGCCGCGCGGTAAAGCTGGTAGGTGGCGGCATCGGGAGCCCGCCGCAGATTCTTGGTTTGCAGCTTTGGGACGAGAACATCCATTGCCGATCAACCTTCCGCCAAAGCAATCAACGCCCGCCAAATCGCCACCATTCCATAAGAATCGAGGGCGCAGTACGCTCGCAACTTCCCGCCGAGATCATCAGATTCTTTCCCACTTAGTTCTCCGGAAAGCAGTTCGCTCCAAGCGAGAGCCGCAGACGCTCCGTTGCGGATGGCTAATGTGGAATAGCTTAATTCCGGGGCAAGGACTGGCAGGACTCTCTTGATCGAAACCTTCCCGAACAGCTCTCGGTGGACAAAGTACTGCTTTGCGAAAATGTCTTGCAGATCGTACATGCGATCGTTGACTTCAGCGAGATAGCTCCGTTCGTCGGGCAACCGGTAGGCAATGCGGTCGTTTACCTGCGACTCAAAAGATTTGTTCCAAACGATGATCGAGCCAAAAGAACCGACGTGTTGTTCCAGGGAGCCTAAAAACGAAGCCGTAGGGTCTTCTGAGCCGGAGTGGAGAAAATCGCATTGAATCGGTTCCTCGCCGGGCGATCCTACAATGTGCACCGAGTATTGCACAGGGATGTGATCGTAGGGGGAAAAGCGATCGAACCGTGGCAACGCCGGCGCAAACGTTTCGTAATCGATGAAATGCAGTGGAAAATTCAGCTCCCCGAACTCTCTTGCGATCGAGTTCTTGTCGAGTACGGTTTCGCCGGTACGATAGACCCGGACTTGCGTTTTTTGTGCTTCGCTTAACTTGATGTCTAAAGGTACCTGATCGAGCCTAAGGGCGCCCACATCCACCAATTCCCTGAGCTTCTCCGGACTATTGCCGATGCGCGCGATGTCATGGATACCGTAGTCCGGCACTTCGGGGTTCGAGTATCGGAAGGTGGTGCAATGCCGCGACCTTCCTTTATAGATACAAGAGCACGAGCCTTTCGGCTCCGTGTCTGACAGCAGGTAGGCTCGCGCCTGCTCCATCTCCGCCGCAACGCTGTCGGCAATCTGATTGACTCGGCTCGTCAAGTCGACGAAAACGAAAAGACGGCCCAGATCAAGATCACCTTGGCGCGTGTAGTTCGGATTTAGGTGAATCAGGCAGGCGCGCGTAGTCTTTCGCCCGGCTTTGCGGAGCAGGACCACCTGGAACGCCAAATCGTAGAGATGTTCGTCTTCGATTCGGGTGGAAGATTTGATTTCGTGAATCGCGTAGTGACCCGTAGTGTCATCGAATTGCAAAACGTCAATCGCCGCGAGCAACCCGTCTTTCTCGAATACCGGTTGGAACAACGTCCCGCTGTGGCCGGTGAGAAGCTCGGCGCTCTTTTGTTGTGCCTCGTTTTGCGAGGCCACGATCAAAATGCCGCCAGGGAAAAGTCCACGCGCGGCGCCTTCGACTTCGATTCCGGCATCGATTACCGATTGCTCGAACTCCGTCAATTCTGCCGCGTAGTAGATGCCCGGCCGGTGAAGCCTAAGCCATGCGTTCTTGGCACACTCCCGCCAGAGCACGTAGTCGGTTTTCGAAATGCAGGCCATAGCGCTGTATCTACAATCGTATTGCGTTCGCTCCCGTGCCGAGACAAAATGTATCGAGAGTCGAACGTAACCATCACAGTACCAAGAGCCTATCCCAGCGGAGGCCGTTCGGTCTAATTGGAAAGAAAGCGGCATGCTTCCGTGGCCTTGGTCTTTCAATACGGTTCGAATTGTTCGGAAAGCCAGTTCAATGGCCCGGATCGTCTCTGCGGCGACGCGAAGTTTGTGGCCATCGCAGAAACGGTCGACGATTATCAGCTCGCTTTTGATGTGTGGAGCACCAGGCGTGGATGCGCCGCGTCTGATATTGTCCCGAGTCCCGGCAACAAGGTTTGGGGTGTCATCTATGAAGTGCCCGATTTCCTGATGTCGAGGGACACCGCCCGTAAGCAAAAAAGAAAATCCCTCGATGCGATTGAAGGCGAAGGCACAAACTACACCCGCCAGCTGATTACAGTGAAGTCGGCAGCAGGCGACGTTCTCAACGCGATCACCTATCGCGTGATCCATCCGACGCCGGGCATAAGCACAAGCATCGAATACGTTGGCTACATCGTCCGGGGACTTCGCGAACATGGCGTCGGCGCAGAGTACATTGCCAAGGTAAAAGCCATCGCGAACGCGAACAATCCAGCCATTGCGGCTGAGGTCAACGCCTTGTAGCTAGGCGATTTTGTCGGGGTGATTGTCGCGAATCCACTCTTCGACTTCTTGCCGAACCCGGACCGCCAGTTTGCCGCAGCTGTCGGCTTCGCCTTGCGAGATTAAACCGAAGTCATCGTACGATCCGGTGTTCCGCTTTTTCCGCAGCTTGTCGAGGGTAGGAATGAGTTTCTTCTCGGGATCGATCGAAAATTCGAGAGCCTCGATGGTTCGGTAGTGTTCGCCCCCACCTCGCACGACGCGGTATCCCGCGGCCCGCAAGGCAGCCGTCGCGCACGCCCGGATGGCATCATAGGCTAGTTCCAGCTGCACATCCGGAGACAGCTTCGCCCCGACCGCACCTTGATAATCCTTCAGTCGCCCATCGGCAAGCGCGAGCAGGCGGCTGATTTCTTCGCGATCCGAGGCGCGCTTTTCGAGCCAGCTATTTTTGACCCAGTTCTCTAAGGTCATCCTCATCCCCAATGATGAAGAGCTTCTTATCGGCTAGCACAGTCTTCAAGAAATTCCCACGCACCTTCTTCCCGAACTCCCGAATGGAATACACCGTCGGATTGATTTCCCGGTGTAAGATCTTCTCCGCGTCGCCAACTCTTTCGACCACCTCGTCGAAATCCACTCTGCCGACAACCATCAAGTCCACGTCACTCTCGTCGGTCTCGCGCGAGCGGGCCACCGAGCCGTAGACGAAGGCGAGATTGATCTCGTTTTCTAACGGTTCGAGTGCGTCCGCAAGAACGTCATGCATTCCGACGGTTTTCGTAACCAAGCCTTTGATCTCACGGAACACCGGACTGCGCTTGTTGGCACTGTAAAGCGTCTGCGCGCCAACGGTCTTCTTGGTCACCAGGCCCGCCGCCACCAGTTGCCGCATTTCGCGCTGGACAGGTCCAAGCGCAATATCCGTGAGGCGCGCGAGCTGTCTTAGATAGTAGCTTTTGCCGACGTGTCCATATAAAACGGAAAGCATCGCAGCGCGGGTCTGCCCAAAGAGGGTTTCCGATAGAACGCTACTTGTACCCATTCTGGGGTCAAGCGTACCCTAAAAGGGTACGTGGAGCAACCTAGGGATGACGAGACCGTCACTTTCTTCCAACCAGTCGCGACGTCCACCATGTTCCCGGAATGCTCGATCCATTCTGCGGCAGCGGCACCTTCGTTACAGCCTTGGTATATTTTTTTATCACCGAGGCCTTAGAGCAACAACTCTTGGAGCGTCATCGTACGCGACAAGGCAGCTTGTAATAGAAGCCTTCGCACGAAACCTCTCCGTGGGTAAGTCTCGTGGTCTTTGAGCTCCTTCGGCTCACAAAGCTGAGGACGAGAGGCCCAGGCCTCTCACAGCCAGATCATTCACGCAGCGAAGCCGCAGTCAAGGGCGACCGTAGGGAGCCGCACTAGCGGACCCGTCCCTTGACGGTGGCGAGAGCGGAGGGAACGGCTCGATTGTTCAACGGAGTTTTTCGATCAACTTATACGGACGCACTTTCAGAGCTCGCGCAAGAGCAACGATGGCGAGCAGCGTGGGATTCGAACCGCCTCTTTCGAGAAGGCCTGTGTAATTTCTATGGAGGTCAGCTAGTTCCGCCAGTTTTTCCTGAGATAGACGCGTTTTTCACGGAGTTGACGTAAGTGCTTTCCGAAAGCGTTAAGAAGCTCTGCGCTTTGCATTGATGAACAGTATGGAAGGGCACGTAATATGTCTACACTATATGCTGTAGCAGCATTTATTGTTGACTATGAAGATATGAAGGCGTAGTTTCATTTGCAGCGGGACGCGCTGGTGCGGCTAACACCAACGCATCCCTAACCACCGAGTCCGCTTGCACGAGGCCCGATGGCTACGACGCATTGTGCTGTAACTCACCACTCTGAGCAAGGCTGCGCGTCCCGCAATTCTTCCAGCGGAGGACGCAGCCATGTTGCACTTTTTGTTCGACGGAATCCCGTTTCCACTAGACGCACCGCCCGGCACGGAACTCCCTCCTCCGACTCATTTCCAACAGGTCTGTGGGTTTGCCGTGTTGTATCTCTTCCTGCCCACTCTCATTTCATTTCTTCTTCCGCGTCCGTGGTTTGTGACCCTGTTCAAAATCGCTTTTCCATTCATGCCAGACAGCCTCGAAGAGTTTGAGGAGAACGATCATGACTGAGTGGACGTATCACGGAGACGAAGATGTGCGACTGGCTTTTGCTGCGAATGTCCTCGAAGTCATCAAAGAGAAGAATCTGACGGCCAAAGAGGTGGAGAGGCGGCTCGTTGCGGCACACAATTCGCTTGACCAAAGACTGCACGAGCGAGCATTCGGGCGGGCTGTCAGGAAGCTTCGGGAAGAACACGACATGAGCCGGGAGACGCTGGCTTCTTCGGCGAAGATTTCACTCCGGCTTGTGATTCGTGTTGAGCGAGGGCACGGGGGAGATATTTCCGTGCCGGAGGTTTGCAGGGTTGCGTGTGCATTTAAGCTTCTTCCACACGAACTCATGGAGCACTACCAGAACGCCGTCAAGGAAGCCACCGACGGCAAGGTGTGGTGGTGATGTGTGGGCGAATGGAAAGTGGCCCTAACGTTGCGAGTGCGGGGAGATCTGCGAACGGAAGTCATTCAGTTTGCAGAGCAAGAGAAACGCTCGCTCGGCAATCTGGCCGCGATTCTCTTGGAGTGGAGCTTCGAGCAGTTGAAGGCAGCTGGCAGCACAACGAGATTGTTCGGACAAAGTGCGAAGCGATTGAACAAGCTCACCCGCGACCGGAGACCTAAGCATGGGTGAATGGAAAGCACAAATCAGTCTTCGGGTCCGTCAGGACCTGCGCCGCGAAATGGAAGAGTTCGCTGATAAGGAACGCCGCAAACTCGGGAACGTCGGAGAAGTGCTGCTCGAATGGGCATGGGCGCAGTTGCAGGCCGCAGGCAGCATTGACCGACTTCTGAAATTCAAAATCAGATCGAAAGATCGCACATAGCTGTGTCCGGTTACGGCTTGGACTAGCGAGGCGGCTACCATGAGATTCTTGTTGGGTTTTCTGTTTGGTTCAAGTTACGTGGGGAATCGCGTCTTTCGGGTCGCTTTCCTCCTCCTGATTCTGTTCATGGCGTTTTGCCTCTATCAGATGTCAAGGCCTCTAGGCCACAACAGGCGGGTTGCTGCATCGTCAGCTCACAGCCGTTGATCCAGACGATTCACCTCGGGCGGACGCGAAGGGGTCTTTCCTCATTGTTGCTTGCTTTGCTCCAACACCTGTTCCAGAGTGGCTTGGTTTCGAGTTGCCACCTCCTGTCCGGCCAGGCGAAGAATCTTTGCGTATCTTGCCTTCGCGCGTGCGCGAGCCGCAGGCAGCACCTCTTCAGGAGGTTCAACCACGCAGGTCAGAACGTACTGCAATAGGGAATTGGTGAGGGCAAACTGTGCGTGTACTAGAGTGAAGAGCGACTGTACCTGCTTCCCGGTATTCGCAAGGGTCGCCGCAATACGGGCCTCAAGCTGAGCTGTTGCTTCCGTACTGTCACCCCGTGCGAGTTCGTTCTTACACGCCGCAAGTATGAACGCCTGCTCCGAGCGAAAGCCCCGTTCCTTTGCGGCCAAGCGCACGCGGTCTCGAAATTCCTTGCTGGGGAAGAGCAGATTCCGTTCGGTTCTTTGTTTCACCACCGAATCACCTCCATTTTCGTAGGTGGCACATTTGTGGCACAAAGCAGTCGAAACACGCCACCTGCCATCAGGTTGACCTCAAAGACATTAGTCTCCAAATCGCGCGAAGCGTCGCCACATTCCTTTATGTTCCAATACCCGCCGAGCCACCTCAACACGCGCTGCCTTGTTGTCTACAACTGTCTCTAACTGTCGCTTTTTGTGGCCTTTTGTTGCTTCTTGTGGCCTTTTGAGGCTTTTTGTGGCATCGAGTCGTGTGTCGAGAGTGTCCCCGATTGTCCGAATCTGTCCGCGGCTGTCCCAAACTGTCCGATTCTGTCCGATTTTGTCTCGACAACACTTCTTCAGTCCGGAAGCGCAGTGATGCCAAAAATTCTTTCTTACTTTTTCCTGCTTCGAGGTTCCCTAGTAAGTGAAGGGTTGTGTGCCTCCGAAAGGAAAGCACGGCGTTGTTCGCCGCAATCCGATGGCAACTGGTCCAAAACTCGCGCCTTGTCCCCTTGTGATAGAGTTGGTCTCGCCAACTGCGTCAACGGGTCAAGGAGGAGATTTGGCCCGACGCAGGTACCAGAAGGGACAGATCCTGTTTAGCAAGAGCCGCCAGCTCTGGCTAGCCAGGTATCGGGAGGACACGATTCGACCGGATGGAATCGTCATCCGCGCGCGGCCGCAGATCGTGCTCGGCACCAAGAAGGAATTGCCGACGCAGCGCCTTGCAGCTCGCAAACTCGATGAAAT
>JACXTT010001760.1_pt1 | contig 35598 bp, 36 predicted proteins | sample 9270951 | NCBI WGS metagenome assembly JACXTT01 (sample SAMN15532306, study PRJNA645909) | rock metagenome | isolation source: weathered quartz diorite | place: Puerto Rico | collected 2017-06-21 | reverse complement strand
GCGCCGATTGCGCATGCAGGTAGCAGGCGTACTTGGCCTTGGCCCAGTGGAAGCCCTTCTGCTCGTAGCCGATGTCCTTGATCGCCTGGCGCACCTTGGGCTCCAGGCCCTTGATGATCTCCTTGGTCAGCGCCTTGCTCTCGGCCTTCGACCCGCCCGGCCGCCCGGCGCGGACTTCGCCGGCCAGCACGATGCGGTTGGTGGTGACCAGGGTCTCGCAGGCGACGCGCGCCTCCGGCTCGGCGCTCAGGAAGGCGTCGACGACGGTGTCGGAGATGCGGTCGGCGACCTTGTCGGGGTGGCCCTCGGAGACGCTCTCGGAGGTGAAGATGTAGTTGGAACGGCTCAAGGCGCAGGCTCCGCGGGAATGGGGGCAGCCAGGCGCGCGCCCGGCGGCTGTCTCGAAGTCGGCAAGCCTATAAAGACATCTTTATGTCCCGCCAAGCATGCGTTGGGGTGAAGCCCTAGATCGCGGCGCTTAATGACGGGTGAGTCGCGGCGGACGCGGGCTCAGGAGTCCTCGGCGGCGTCGGCCTCGCCGGCCATGGCCCGCACCAGGTCGAGGATCCGGCGGCGCACGCGTCCGCGGGGGATCTTCGGGAAGGTGGCGGCCAGCTCGATTCCCTCGGGCGTCATCAGGAAGTCCTGCATGGAATCGCGCGGCGCGTTGGACCCGACGGGCTCCACCACATCGCTCAGGCCCTCGTAGAAATAGCCCACCGGCGCGGACAGCGCCCGGGACATCTCCCACAGCTTCGACGCGCTCACCCGGTTGGCGGCGCGTTCGTACTTCTGCACCTGCTGGAAAGTCAGGCCGATGGACTCGGCCAGCCGCTCCTGGCTGATCCCCAATTCTTTGCGCCGCATGCGGATGCGCAGGCCCACATGTCGATCGACCGGGTTCGGGCCGCGTTCCGAGTCATCCGTTTTGTCCATGCACTCCCCGAATTTCGTCGCCTGACGCCCGCAATGCCCCGCGACCTGCATTACCTGACGATGATCATATTACTGCGCTCGCAGAACACGATACGCCGTAGCGATCAAGCCCGACATTAGAAGCAAGAGCGCGAAAGATATGTCGCCTAGTCGACTGAAGAGGGTGGGCTGCAACGCAGGCGGGAGTTGGGCGTCGATCACACCCAGGCCGCCCAGGCCGATCCGCTTGCCGGGCATGATCCGGCCGTAGGCGTCGATCACCGCCGAGACGCCGGTGGGGGTGGCGCGGATGATCGGCAAGCCCTCCTCGATGGCCCGATAGCTGGCGATATTCAGATGCTGTAGCGGGCCCGAGCCGGTTCCGAACCAGGCGTCGTTGGAGGGATTGAGGATCCAGGCCGGGCGCAGGCCGGCGGCTGCGGCGCCTTGCCGGGTCACCCCCGGGAACAGCGCTTCGTAGCAGATCAGCACCTGCACCGCCGGCACGCCCCAGGGCGTGATCGGCTGGGCGGCAGGCCCGGCGGTGAAGTCGTCGGGCATGTGCACCAGGCTGCGGAAGCCGATCTTCTGGGCGAACTCGCCGGCCGGCATGTACTCGCCGAACGGCACCAGGTGGTGCTTGTCGTAGACCCCGGTGACCCGCAGGCCGTCGGCCTCGCGCCGGAAGGCCACCAGGCTGTTGAAGTAGAGTTCGTCCTTCGGCCCCGCCTGCATGCGGTTGGCGCCCATCAGCAGGGTCTGGCCGGGCGCGATGGCGTCGCGCAGCCGGGGCGCATAGTCCGACCCCGGCGCCACCAGCTGGTCGATCACCGCCGGCAGCGCGCCCTCCGGCCAGATGACGATAGAGGGCTGGACGGCGGCCGGCTGCTGCGTCAGCCGCACATAGGTGTCGAACACCATGCCGAGGTTCTCGGGTTTCCACTTGTCCTTCTGATCGATGTCGGCCTGCACCACGCGGACGATCGGCGCGCCGGGGGCGGACGAGGCGGCGGTCTGCAGGCGGACGACGCCGAAGCCGTAGAGCCCGGCCAGGGCCAGGACGGCGGCCGCGAGCGTCACGATCTGGCCCCGGCGGCTGAGCGGCGCAGCCAGCACGGCCGGCGCCGCGGCGATGGCCAGGGTGATCCAGGTCAGGCCATAGGCGCCGATGACGGAGGCGATCTGCGAGGGCGCCGAGCCCGCCGCCCAGGTCTCGCCCGGCAGGTCCCAGGGAAAGCCCGTGAAGACGTTGCCGCGCAGCCATTCGAACCCGGCGAGGCACCCGGCGAACACCAGCACCCGCGCCGCCCCCGGCGTCTTCAGCGCGCGGTAGAGGACCGCGGCCAGACCCCAGAACACCGCCAGGCCGCCGGCCATCAGGATCAGCGCGAACGGGGCCATCCAGCCCTGTTCCTTGGCGTCCACCATGAACGGCTCGACGATCCACCAGACGCAGACGCTGAAGTAGCCGACCCCGCCCAGCCAGGCGCGAAAGAAGGCCGAGCGCAGGGGTCGGGCGTCGGCGCTGCTGTCGATCAGCGCCAGCAGCAGGGCGTAGCCCAGCAGGCCCGGCAGGAGGCCGAACGGCGGATGGGCCAGGCCGGCCGCGACGCCCGCCGCCACCGCCAGGCCCCGCGCCGCCCATCCGGCTTTCCAGCTCATCAAGGCGGAGTCAGTCCGCCAGGGAGGCGGGCTGTGGCGGCGGCGGCGTGCGCCGCACGCGCACCCGCTTCACCCGGCGCGGATCGGCCGACAGCACCTCGAAGGCGAAGCCGCCGGGATGATCCACCAACTCGCGCTGCTGCGGCACCCGCCCGGCCAGGGCGTTGACCAGTCCGGCCACCGTGTCGATCTCCTCGTCGAGGTCCGGCGGCGCGAGATCGACGTCCTCGCCGAGCGCGGCCTCCAGGTCCTCCAGCGGCGTGCGGCCGTCGACCACCCACCCGTCGGCCTGCGCGACGATCGGGGTCACGCCGTCGTCGCCGGCGTCGTCGTGCTCGTCAGCGATCTCACCGACCAGGGTTTCGAGCAGGTCTTCAAGGGTGACCAGGCCGTCTGTGCCGCCGAACTCGTCGATCACCAGGGCCATGTGGGTCTGGCGCGCGCGCATCTGGCCGAGCAGCTCCGAGGCCCGCATGGAGGCCGGCACATAGAGCACGGGGCGCACCAGGTTGTGGCGGCCGGACAGCACCTGGTCGGTGGGCTTGGGTTTCCGCGTCTTGCGCGCCAGCAGCTTGAAGACGTCCTTGACGTGCACCACGCCAACCGGGTCGTCCAGCGTCTCGCGATAGACCGGCATGCGGCTGTGCTCGGCCTCGATGAACGCCTCGACCACCTCGGAGAACGGACAGGACCGGTCCAGCGCCAGGATGTCGGCGCGCGGCTTCATCACGTCGTCGACGCGCAGTTCCTGGAAGGCGCGGGCCTGGCTGACCAGTTCGCCGGTCGCCGCCGTGGGCGGCTCGGGCGTGCTGTCCGCCTCCTGCGCCGGCTTGCCGCGGAACCGGTCGAACAGCGACAGCACACCGCGGCTGCGGTGCGGCGCGCGGGCCTCCGGGCTTGGGTCGGGGTCGGTCATCGTCTCCCTCAATCCCCCGAAGAGGGGGCGGCCAGATAGGGGTCAGGAACCCCCAGTCCGGCCAGAACGACGCGCTCCAGGCCTTCCATCGCCTCGGCCTCGGCGTCGTCTTCGTGATCGTATCCTAGAAGGTGCAGAACCCCATGCGCCACCAGATGCTGCAGGTGGTGCGCCATCGGCTTGCCTTGCTCGGCGGCTTCGCGCGCGCAGACGCCATAGGCCAGGGCCACGTCGCCCAGGTGGTCCTCAGGGTTCGGCGGCGCCGGGAAGCTCAGCACGTTGGTCGGCTTGTCCTGCTGGCGGAAGCGGGCGTTCAGCTCGCGCACCGCGCCGTCGTCGGTGAGCAGGACGGTGAGGCCGGACGGGTTGTTCGCGTGGGCGAGCGCGGCCTCGGCGGCGGCGCGGGCCAGGGCCTCGGCGTCCGGCAGGGCGGCGGTCCAGGCGTCGTCCTCGATCTCGACGTCGATCAAGCGCCGCGGCCCGGATTGGCTTTCGCCGCGTCGGCGTCATAGGCCCGCACGATCCGCTCCACCAGCGGGTGGCGGACCACGTCGGCGGCGCTGAAGCGGGTGATCGCCACGCCTTTCACGCCCTCCAGGATGCCCACCGCATGGGCCAGGCCGCTGTCGCGGGCGTTGACCAGGTCGATCTGGCTGGGATCGCCGGTGACCACCATGCGCGCGCCTTCGCCCAGGCGCGTCAGCACCATCTTCATCTGCAGGCGCGTGGCGTTCTGCGCCTCGTCGACGATGACGAAGGCGTGGGCCAGCGTGCGGCCGCGCAGGAAGGCGATGGGCGCGACCTCGATCTCGCCCTTCTCGCGGCGGCGGCGCAGCTGCTCGGCGCCCAGGATGTCGGTCAGCGCCTCCCAGACCGGCGCCATGTAGGGATCGACCTTCTCGGTGAGGTCGCCCGGCAGGAACCCGAGACGCTCGCCGGCCTCGACCGCGGGCCGCGAGACGATCAGCCGGTCGACGTCGCCGCGCAGCAGCATGCCCGCGCCGTGCGCCACGGCCAGGAAGGTCTTGCCGGTGCCGGCGGGACCCAGGCCGAAGGTCAGTTCGCACTGGCTCAACGCCTGCAGATATTCCGCCTGGGTGGCGGTCTTCGGCGCCACCTGGCCGCGGCGGCCCACCGGCAGGGCGCCGGCGCCGACGCCGGTCGTCCCGCTGCGCGCATTGCCGATGGCCACGCGCACGTCGGCCTCGGCGATCTCCAGGCCCTGGTCGGCGCGTTGCGCGATGGCCTGCACGGCCTTCTTGGCCTGGCCGCGGCTCTTGGCGTCGCCGCTCAGCGATACCCCGCCGCCCGGCGTCTCCACCAGCACCCCGAAGGCGTCCTCGATCAGGGCGGCGTGGCGCGAATTGGCGCCGGCCACCGCGCGCACGGCGACGTCGGACAGGGAGATGAATTCAGGGGCGCGGCTCAAACCGACTCCAGCTCTTTTGCGAGGACGCCGCCCAGGCTCATGCGGGCGGCCTCTTCGATCCGCACCGGAACGATCTGACCGATCATCCGATCCGGGGCCAGGGCGTGGACCGCCTGCAGATAGGGGCTGCGGCCGACCAGTTGGCCGGGATGGCGGCCCTTGCGTTCGAACAGCACCGGCAAGGTCTTGCCGACCTGGGCGGCGTTGAAGGCGCGGGCCTGCTCGTCCAGCAGGGCGTTCAGCCGCGCGAGCCGCTCGTCCTTCACCGCCTCGGCGACCTGGCCCGGCATGGCGGCGGCCGGCGTGCCCGGCCGGCGCGAGTATTTGAAGGTGAAGGCCGTGGCGTAGCCGACCTCGCGCACCAGGCTGAGCGTCGCCTCGAAATCGCCGTCGCGCTCGCCGGGAAAGCCCACGATGAAGTCGCCGCTGATGGCGATGTCCGGCCGCGCCGCACGGATCTTCTCGATCAGCCGCACGTAGCTCTCCGCCGTGTGCGCCCGGTTCATGGCCTTCAGGATGCGGTCGGAGCCGGACTGCACCGGCAGGTGCAGGTAGGGCATCAGCTCCGGCAGATCGCCGTGCGCGGCGATCAAGGCGTCGTCCATGTCGCGCGGATGGCTGGTGGTGTAGCGGATGCGGTCGAGGCCCTCGATCCTGGCCAGCGTCCGCACGAGCGCGGCCAGCCCGCCTTCGCCCGCATGGGCGTTGACGTTCTGGCCCAGCAGGGTGACCTCGCGCACGCCCTGGGCGGCGAGCTCGCGGGCCTCGGCCTCGACGGTTTCGACCGGTCGCGAGTACTCCCCGCCGCGCGTGTAGGGCACCACGCAGAAGGTGCAGAACTTGTCGCAGCCCTCCTGCACGGTGAGGAACGCCGTGACGCCGCCCGGCTTGCGGGCCGTGGGCGCCAGGGCATCGAACTTGGCCTCGGGCGCGAAGTCGGCGCTCAGCCGCTCGCCGCGGGCGCGGTGGGTGCGGGCGATCAGCTCGGGCAGCTGGTGATAGGCCTGCGGGCCGACCACCAGGTCGACGGCGGGCTGGCGGCGCATGATCTCCTCGCCCTCGGCCTGGGCGACACAGCCGGCGACGACGATGGTCGAGCGCGCGCCGCCTTGGGCCAGGGCCTCCTCGCGCATCTCCTTCAGCTTGCCGAGCTCGGAATAGACCTTCTCGGTGGCCTTCTCGCGGATGTGGCAGGTGTTGAGGACCACCAGGTCCGCGCCCTGAGGCTCATCGGTGATCGCATAGCCCAGCGGCGACAGCACATCGGCCATCCGCTCGCTGTCATAGACGTTCATCTGACAGCCGTAGGTCTTGATGAAGAGGCGCTTGCTCGGCGCGGGCTCGGACATGGCTGAGGTTATGGGGTCGCCGAGGAAGGGGCGCAAGTTGGCGCGGTCTGGATCCCGGCCTTCGCCGGGATGAGTCGCCGCGCGCTCACTTCTCCTCGATCGGCATCCCGTAGAGCTCGAGGCGATGGTCCACAAGGCGGTAGCCGAGCTTGCGCGCGATGGCTTCCTGCAGGGCCTCGATCTCGGCGTCGACGAATTCCACCACCTTGCCGCTCTTCATGTCGATCAGGTGGTCGTGGTGGGTCTCGGGGTGCTCCTCGTAGCGGGAGCGGCCGTCACGGAAGTCGTGCCGGGTGATGATCCCGCTCTCTTCGAACAGGCGCACCGTGCGATAGACCGTGGCGATGGAGATGTGCGGATCGACCGCGTGGGCGCGCCGGTGCAGCTCTTCCACGTCGGGATGGTCGTGGGCGTCGGACAGCACGCGGGCGATCACGCGCCGCTGCTCGGTCATGCGCATGCCCTTCTCGACGCAGAGCTTCTCGATGCGATCCGACACGTGTCTCTTGGTCCCCAGTCCTGAACCCGGAAGATAGGGTCGTGCGGCTCAGAGGTCGAGACGCATCACCGCTGCGTCGGTGAATCCCTGTGGGCCGCGGTCGTAGTAGGACTTGCGCAGGCCCGTCTTGCGGAACCCCAGGCCCTTGTAGAGGGCGATGGCGCCGTCGTTGTCGACCGCGACCTCCAGGAAGCATTCGGTGGCGGCGCGGTCGCGGGCGGCGGGCAGGGCGGCGAACATCAGGGCCTTGGCCACGCCCTGGCGCCGCGCGGCGTGGGCGACGCCCACGGTCAGCACCTCCATCTCGCCGGCGGCGACACGGCAAAGGATCAGCCCCAGCGGCGCGTCGCCGGCCGCCAGGAAGCCATAGATGCCCTCGCCGTCCAGCAAGTCCTCGAACTCGTCCTCGCGCCAGGCCTTGTGGTCGAAGGCTTCGGCGTGGACGAGCGCCATGGCCGCGCACTCGGCGGCCGTCGCAGGAATGATCCTCATGCCGGCAGCTTCGCGTCGGGCGCGCGCAGATAGAGCGGCTTCAGGGGCGCTGGCGCGCGGCCGGCGGCCAGGCGGGCGACCTGGCGGGCGTCTGCGCCCTCGGCGGCGACGATCCGGGCCGACGGCATCAGCTCGGCCAGCAGCGCGCCGCCGGACCCGACCAGGGTGAAGGGCCGGCCCATGGACAGCTCGGCGATGCGGGCCGCCGCGGTTTCGGCGCTCAGCGCGTCGGGGGCCATCAGGGCGCGGCCGTCCTCGAAGGCCTGCAGGTAGAGCTGGCCGCGCCGCGCGTCGATGGCGGGGAACACCAGGCCCTCAGCCTCGGCGGCCAGCGCCTCCAGCGTGCCGATCCCGACGGCGGGCCTGTCCAGCGCCAGGGCGAGGCCCTTGGCGAAGGCGATGCCGACCCGCAGACCGGTGAAGGAGCCTGGGCCGACGGTCACCGCGATCCGGTCGAGCTTGTCGAAGGCGAGGCCCGCCTCGGCCATCACCGCCTGGGCCATGGGCGCCAGCCGCTCCTGGTGGCCGCGGGCCATGACCTCGCGCGCGGACGCGACCACGCGCTCACCGTCGAGCACGGCGACCGAGCAGGATGAAAGGCAGGTATCCAGGCCGAGGATCAACATGAGGTGCAGATAGCAGGCCGATCCCGGCTCGGCCTACGGGCTTCGCCCTCCGTTGGCCGGGATGACGGTCTCTAGAGCGTCTGTTCGACGCCCGTCACTTCGGGAACGTAGTGCTTGAGCATGTTCTCGACCCCGGCCTTCAGCGTCGCCGAGGAGGACGGGCAGCCCGAGCAGGCGCCACGCATGTTCAGATAGACCACGCCGGTGGCCACATCGAAGCGGTTGAACAGGATGTCGCCGCCGTCCTGGGCCACCGCCGGGCGGATGCGGGTGTCCAGCAGGTCCTTGATCTCGGCGACGATCTGGGCGGTTTCGCCCTCGTAGACGCCCTCATCATGGCCGCCCGCCGAATTGTCGTCGCCGTGGAACAGGCTCTGTCCGGAGGTGAAGTGGTCCATGATGGCCGCCAGGATCGGCGCCTTCAGGTGCGCCCAGTCGTGGGTCTCGGCCTTGCCAACGGTCAGGAAGTCGGGGCCGAAGAACACCCGGTTCACGCCCTCGATGGCGAACAGCTCGGCCGACAGCGGCGACGCGGCGCCGGCTTCGGCGTCACGGAAGTCCCGCGTGCCCTCGCCCATGACCTCACGGCCGGGCAGGAACTTCAGCACCTCGGGGTTGGGCGTGGCTTCGGTCTGGATGAACATGGGCCAGATGTGGCGCCGCGGACACGCCGGCGCAAGTCGGTCACGCCAGGTCGGCGATCTCAGCGTCGGTGAGGTCGCCGGGGACCAGGGTGACAGGCACCTTCCGCGCGCCCCAGCTCACCCCCTCCTTGGCCAGCGAGGCCACCAGCGGGCCGGGGCCGCGCCCGCCGACCGCGGCGGCCAGGACCAGGATCTTGATGTCCGGGTCGGCGCCGATCACCTCGCGCAGCGCCGCGCGGACGTTGTCGGCGTTCTTGATCAGGTATTCCGGCGGCAGTCCGGTCTCGGCCTGGACGAAGGCGGCCGACGCCTGCAGCGCGGCCTCGGCCTCGTCACGCGCCTGGCGTTCGATCTCCTCTCGCACGCCCGACCAGTGCTCGAAATACTCCGGCTCGATGACCCGCAGCAGGGCCACATGGCCGCCGGTGGAGCGCGCGCGGCGGCAGGCGAACTTCAGCGCCGCCTGAAACTCCGGCGTGTCGTCGGCCACGACCAGGAACTTGCGCTGGCTCATGGGGCGACGGTGCGGCGCCCGAGGTCGGCGCGCAAGCTCACCCGCCCCAGTAGCCGACGATCTTCTTCACCTCGGCAAGCGTCGGCGCGGCGGTGTCGCGGGCCTTTTCGCCGCCGAGCGCCAGGATGCGGTCGATCTCGGCCTTGTCGGCCATCAGCCGGCGCATCTCCGCCCCGATCGGCCCCATCACCGAGACGGCGAGGTCGGCGAGCTTCGGTTTGAAGACCCCGAAGCCTTGGCCCGCGAACTCCTTGATCACGGCCTCGGACGTCGTGCCGGCCAGCGCTGCATAGACGCCCACCAGGTTCTCCGCCTCGGGGCGGGCCTTCAGGTCCTCGAGGTTGTCCGGCAGCGGCTCGGGGTCGGTGCGGGCCTTACGCACCTTCTGCGAGATCGCCTCGGCGTCGTCGGTCAGGTTGATCCGCGAATAGTCCGACGGGTCGGACTTGGACATTTTCACCTTGCCGTCGCGCAGGCTCATGATCCGCGCGCCGGGCCCCTGGGTCACCGCCTCGGCCAGGGGGAAATAGCCCGGCTGGTCGAAGTCGTGGTTGAACTTGGCCGCGATGTCGCGGGTCAGCTCCAGGTGCTGGCGCTGGTCCTCGCCCACCGGCACGTGGGTCGCCTTGTGCACCAGGATGTCGGCCGCCTGCAGCACCGGGTAGGTGTAGAGGCCCACGCTGGAGCGTTCCTTGTGCTTGCCGGCCTTGTCCTTGAACTGGGTCATCCGGTCGAGCCAGCCGAGGCGCGCGACGCAGTTGAAGATCCAGGCGAGCTCGGCGTGGGCCGGCACGGACGACTGGGCGAAGATGGTGGCGATCTTCGGGTCGACGCCCACGGCCAGGAAGGCGGCGGCGATCTCGCGCACCTGGTCCTTCAGCTTGGCCGGGTCCTGCCACTCGGTGAGCGCGTGCAGGTCGGCGACGAAGATGAACGTCTCCATCTCGTGCTGCATGCGCACGAACTTGATCAGCGCGCCGAGGTAGTTGCCAAGGTGCAGATCGCCGGTCGGCTGGACGCCGGAGACGATACGCTGAGGGCCCGCGTAGGCGGCCGGAGCTTGGTCGGTCATGGAACTAGGCTTCTCTGGGAATGGGCGGCCATTTTTTCAGGCATGGGCGCAAGGCCCGGATGAAACGGGTCGAACGTTCAGCGCCATCGCCAGGTCAGAGTAGCCATGCGGTCCGAATAGTCCGCCCGGCGGCCTAGGGCAAGTCGGCGGGACCTTCCGGCGGGTCGCCCTTGCGGCGGCGAAGGGCGCCTTTCACCTCGGCGAGCGTCAGGCCGCCCGAGCCGAACAGCAGCAGCGGATAGAGGCCCGCGGCGACCAGGATCGTCAGGGTGATGGCCAGTTCCTTGGCGTGGATCGGGCCGAACTGGACGTGGGCCAGCACCCCTTCGATGGCCCCGCGGAAGTGCGAGGCGGCGGCCAGCACCAGGGCCAGGCCGACGTTGGCGATGAGGATCCGGATCAGGCGCGAGATGGCCTTGGGGCTCGGTTGATAGTGGTCGCGCCGCGCCAGCGTGACGCCCATCATCAGCACATTGACCCACCAGGCCGTCGCCGTGGCCGCGGCGATGCCGGCGACGCCGAAGAGGTGGAACAGGGTGATGCCCAGGACGACGTTCACCGCCACCGACACCATGGCGAACCGCATGGGCGTCGTGGTGTCCTGCCGCGCGAAGAAAGCCCGGCTGAACAGCTGGGCCAGGACGAAGGCCGGAACGCCCCAGCCGTACTGCATCAGGGCCGAGGCCGTGGCGTGGGCGTCGACCACGGTGAACTGGCCGCGCGTATAGAGGGCGTCGATGATGAAGAACGGAATCGAGACCAGGCCGGTGGCGGCGGGCAGGCTGAGCGCCATGGCGAAGACGATGGCGTCGTCCATGGTCTTGCGCGCACGCTCATGCTCGCCGGCATGGATGGCCCGCGACAGCGCCGGCAGCAGCGCCACCCCTATGGCCACGCCGACCAGGCCCTGCGGCAGCTGGTAGAGGTTGTCGCAATAGGCGATCCAGGACGCGGCCCCGTTCACGTGGCTGACCAGGATGCCCGAAACGAAGACGTTGATCTGGGTGACGCTGGCGCCGATCGCGCCCGGAATGGCCAGGGCGATGAGCGACTTGATGGCCGGCGTCAGCCTCGGCCAGCGCACCGTGACATCGGCCCCGGACTTGCGCACGCCCCACCAGAGCAACCCGGCCTGGCTGACGCCGGCGATCGCCACGCCGATCGAAGCCCAGACGGCCGCCTGCACCGGACTGTGCGTGGGCAGCACGGCGGCCAGGGTCCACAGGTTCAAAAGGATGGGCGCCGCCCCCGAAAGGATGAAGCGGTTGCGCGCGTTCAGCACGCCTGAGAGGTGAGCGTAGATCGCCATGCACGGCAGGTAGGGCATGGTGATCTGGGTCAGCAGCACCGCCAGCTTGTACTTCTCCGGCATCGCCGCGAACCCCGGCCGGATGACGTACATCAGCCAGGGCATGGCCAGTTCGGCGAAGACCGTGATGGCCAGGGTCGCGGCCGCGAGTACGGCCATGGCGTCGGCGGCCAGCTCGTCGGCCACGGCCTCGCCATCGGTCTCCAGCGAGCGCGAATAGGCCGGCACGAAGGCGGCCGCGAAGGCGCCCTCCGCGAAGATCCGCCGGAACAGGTTGGGGAAGGCCAGCGCGGTGTTGAAGGCGTCGGCGGCGAAGGTGGCGCTCGCCCCCATGAAGTAGGTGAGCGCGACGTTGCGGACGAAGCCCAAGATCCGGCTGATCAGGGTGAAGAACGAGAAGATCAGCGACGAGCGGATCAGCCCGCTCCCCTTGGCGGGGGCCGGCTTCGCGGGCGCGGGCTGGGGGGCGTCGGTCACGTCGCGTTGGTCGGCTGTGTCGAAGGCCCCGTCAAGCGCGCGGGGCCGCCCCCGCTACTTCAGCACCTTGATCTTCAGGTTCTCGAAGGCGACGGCGTCGCCGTGGTTTTGCAGCGCGATGTAGCCGGTCTTGCCGGTGGCGAACTGCGGCCACTGCCGGAACTTCGAATGGTCGACGCGGGCCTTGAAGTCCGGCGAGCCGATCTCGTACTCGACGATCTTCACCCCGTTCAGCCAGTGCTGCACCTTGCCGTGGTCGACCACCAGGCGGGCGTGGTTCCACTGGCCCACCGGCGCGGTCACGTCCTTGGAGGGCGCCACCAGGGCGAACAGCGACCCGGCCTGCTGCAGCGGCGGCTCGCCATGGCTGTTGTCGAGGATCTGGTATTCCGGCCCGCTCTCGTAGGTCTCGTCGCCCACGTCGATCACGTGGAACATGACGCCGGAGTTGCCCTTCTTGCTGATCTTCCAGTCGAAGGTCAGGTCGAAGTTCTCGTACTTGGCCTTGGTGACGGCGTCCTTCGAGGTTTTCGGGTCGGGGCCCATCGCCCCGGCCGCGTCGATGTGCCAGCCCGCGTCGAGGGCGGGCGTCTTGAAGCCCTTGAAGTTGGCCATCGACTTGCCGTCGAACAGCAGGGTCCAGCCCGCGGCCTTTTCGGCGGCCGTGAGCGTGTTCGGCGCCGCCATGGGCGTCTCGGCGGCGAGCGCGCCGCCGGCCAGAACAGCGGCGGCGAGGCCGAGCGCGAGCGTTTTCATGACCATCCTCTAGAGCCCCAGTTTCGTGAGTTCGCGCTCGATCACCGCCTTCACCTCGGCCGACGGGCCGGGGTCGGAGGTGCGCGGCACATTGCCGATGTAGCCGATGTCCTTGAACCCGGCCTCGGTGGTGTAATAGGCGCCGACCGTCAGCGCGCGGAAGCGGCGGAAGAACTTGCGCGTGGGCTCGTCCTTGCTGGTCTGCAGCGCCTTCATGGCCGCGGTGCGCGCCGCGGCGTCGGCCTTCAGCACATGGGCGGAGAGCGCGTTCAGGCCGTTCATGATCGCCGAACGATCCTTGACCTGGTCGGGGTAGGGCGCGCTCACCCATTCGTCGACGAAGTCGGGGATGCCGAGCTTGCTGGCCGAGGGCGCCGTGGCGGTGGCCGGCAGGATGAAGTCGGCCAGGATCGCGGCGGTCTGCAGCTGGGCGTCGGTCATGATCCGCGACCAGGGCGCCTTCTCGGGCTTGGTCAGCTTCGGGTCGGTGCCGTAGCCGCGGGTGATCCGCTCGCCGCCCATCTTGGGGCCATAGACCACCACGCCGGCGCCCGCCGCCGTGGCCGCGCCGACCACGCCGATCCAGGCCAGGGCCGTGCGCCGGTCGATCTTGGAGACATAGGGTTCCGGTGCGTCGCTCATCAGAGGGCCCCCTGCTTGGCCAAGGTCGCCATGTTGTCGGCGCTGCGCCAGGCCAGCGCCAGGATCGACAGCGTCGGGTTCTTGTCGGGGCTGGAGACCATCGTGGCCCCATCCATGATGAACAGGTTCGGGACGGCCCAGGACTTGCCGTACTGGTCGACCACCGAGTCCTTGTCGTTGTGGCCCATGCGCGCGGTGCCGATCTCGTGGATCATCTCGCCGCCTTTGGAGATCGCCTTCTTGCCGTCGGTCTCCAGCTTGCCCATCGGCTTGCCGCCCAGCTTGTCGATCACCTCGGCGAAGGTCTTGACCATGTGGGCGGCCTGGTTGGTCTCGCTCTCGCCCCACTTCCAGTGGAAGCGCAGCACCGGGATGCCCCACTTGTCCTTCGCGCCGGGATCGATCTCGCAATAGCAGTCGTCGTTGGGGATCATCTCGCCACGGCCGTTGAAGCTGATGGTCGAGCCGAAGCGCTCGCGCAGGCCGGCGCGCAGGTCGTCGCCGACGCTGACGTCCTCCTTGTCCAGCAGGCGCGCCATGCCCATCGACGGCATGCCCCGGCCGCCGCCGATCTCGATGTGGTAGCCGCGCGGGAAGCCCAGCTCCTTCTGCTTCTCATAGCCCCACCAGGGCACGTAGGTGTGCTCGGTGCCCTGGCCGTCGTCGTTGGTCGGCGGCAGGCCCATGAGGCCGGGGAACTGACCGGTGACGTTCAGGCCCACCGTGTCCATCAGATAGCGTCCGACCATGCCGTGGGTGTTGCACAGGCCATTGGGGAAGGCGCCGCTCTTGGAGTTGAGCAGGATGCGCGCGGTCTCGCCGGAGCCCGCCGCCAGCACCACCGACTTGGCGGTGACCGAGTGGTGCTCACCCGTCTTGCGGTCGACGAAGGAGACGCCCTTGGCCTTGCCGGCCTTGTCCATGTCGACCTGGTAGACCAGCGCGTCGGTGCGAATCGCCAGGTTGCCCGTGGCCATGGCCGGCGGCAGCAGGACGGTGGTCGACTGGAAGTTCGCGCCGATCGCGCAGCCGCGGCCGCAGGGGGTGGCGAACAGGCAGGTGTTGCGACCCTCCATCTGGCCGGTGACCACCGCGCCGTGCATCGGGATCACCGGAATGCCCATCTTGCGGAAGGCGCGCTCGTAGAAGATCTCGAAGGCCCGCGGCGGGGCCGATTCCATCAGGCAGCCGGCCGGCGAGTCCGGGGTGTTCAGCAGGTTGCGGGCGGCCGCTGCGCCGCTGACCCCGATGAGCTTCTCGGTCTTGTCGTACCAGGGGGCCACGTCGTCGTAGGTGATCGGCCAGTCGTAGCCCAGGCCGTCGCGGCTGTAGGGCTTGAAGTCCAGCGGCCCGAAGCGCAGTGCGATGCGGCCCCAGTGGTTGGTGCGCCCGCCCAGCATCCGCGGCCGCCACCAGATGAACGGCTGCGAGCCCTCGGCCACCGTGTAGGGCTCATTGGGCACTTCCCACCCGCCGTCCACCGTGGCGTCGTAGAAGCCGAACGGCTTGTCCGGCGTGCCGACGCCGCGCAGCGGGGCCTCGGCGTTGGTGTTGAACATCGGGCTTTCGACGCGCGGGTCGTAGTTGCGGCCGGCCTCCAGCATCAGGACCTTCAGGCCCCGCCGCGTCAGCTCATAGGCGCTCATGCCCCCGCCGGCCCCGGAGCCGACGATGATCACGTCATAAGGCCCCTCGGGACCGACGAAGTTCGGGAGGGCTGCGGCCATCGGCTTATCCTTCGCGGGCAGGCCCAGATCTGGCAGGAACCGGGATGTAGGTCTCGAGGCTCTCGTCGGGCAGGGACACCACCTGCCCGATCTCGGCGGACTTGTAGAGCGCCATGACGATCTTGGTCACCTCGACGCCGTCGACGAAGGTCTCGATCGGCGTGCGGCCGTGGCGGAAGCAGTCGACCATGTGGCGGTTCTCGCCGATGTAACCGTAGGTGCCGGCCTCGTCCTCGACGATGGGCATCTGGCCCTGCTCGGCGTTCTGCTTCTCCACCAGGTCTTCGCCGGTCCCGCCGGTGATGGCGCGGGAGAGGAACACCTTCAGGCTGGGGTTCAGCGAGGTGAACTCCATGGCGTATTCCGGGCCCAGCAGCGACAGGTCGATGCGCAGGCCGGGGCCCACGTAGGACCAGCTCGTGGAGGCTTCGACAATCACCTCGCGGCCGGTCTCATCTTCCAGGGTGACGGTGGCGCGGGCGAAATCCTCCACGGGGTGGCGGACCATCTCGACGCCCTTGAAGTCGCGGGCCAGCGCCTTGGCGTAGTGCGGCTGGGTCCACTTCAGATTGGCCACCGAGCCCTGCACGGACTTCAAGGTCAGGCTCTCGCGCGGCGCGCCGGGCTCGGTGAGCAGGAAGCGTCCGACCTCCACCGAGTGGCACATCATGTCGCTCATCACCCCGCCGCCCTGCTTGGCGCCCTGCCAGAACCAGGGCTCGTGCGGGCCGGAGTGCTCTTCCGCCGCGCGGGCCAGATAGGGGCGGGCCGAGGCCGGGACGGCGCGGCGCCAGACGATCTCCTTGCCGCGCTCGACGGCGGTGGAGAACACCTGGTTCTCAAGGTATCCGTGGGCCAGGCCGGCGTCTTCGGCCAGGGCCAGCACCTCGCGCGCCTCGGCCAGGGTGCGGCCCAGCGGCTTCTCGCAGGCGATGGCGCGGACCTTGGAGGCGCCCGACTTCACCGCCTTGTTGATCGCCCGCATGACCTCCAGGCGCCGGTCGTTGGGGGCCAGCAGCCAGATGGCGTCGATGCCGGGGTCGCCCAGCAGGCTCTCCAGGCTGCCGTGCGCCTTGCAGGGGCCGAGCTCGGCGTCGTTGACCTGCTTCGCCAGGGCCTCGCGATTGGCGGCGGTGGGGCTGTAGACGCCGACGATCTGGGCGTGGCGGACCGACTGGAAGCTCTTGGCGTGGAACTTCGCGATGAAGCCCGAGCCGATGAAGCCGATGCGGAGGGGAGGCGGCGCCTCGCCGGTCTGCGCCATACTCTCGTTTCCCCCGCGAACCACTGACTGCGCGCGAACTTGGCGCAGCCGGCGGATGAGGTCAAACCGCCCCAGATCGCGACAGGTGCGCTCCGCCGCCAACTGTGCAATCGATAGGTCAAGCGGGGCATCGAGACCCGCGCAAAGAGGGGGCGGGAATGACGGTCCGTACGCGGCTTTTTCTGATGATGGTGCTGCAGCTGGCCGTCTGGGGCGCCTGGGCGCCCAAGCTGTTCCCCTACATGGGCATGCTGGGGTTCCAGCCCTGGCAGCAGTCGCTGGTGGGCAGCGCCTGGGGCATCGCCTCGGTGGCCGGGATCTTCTTCTCCAACCAGTTCGCCGACCGCAACTTCGCGGCCGAGAAGTTCATGGCCGGCAGCCACGCGCTGAGCGGCCTTGCGCTCGCCGCCTGCGCCTTCCTGACCAGCTTCTGGCCGTTCTTCGCCGCCTACCTGGTGTTCAGCCTGCTCTATGTGCCGACGCTGTCGGTCTCCAACTCCATCGCCTTCGCCAACCTGAAGGACCCGGCCAAGGACTTCGGCGCGGTGCGCATGGGCGGCACGGTGGGCTGGGTGCTGGTGAGCTGGCCCTTCGTCTTCCTGCTGGGCGCCAAGGCCGACGCCAGCCAGGTCCGCTGGATCTTCCTGGTGGCCGCCATCGTCTCCTTCGCGCTGGCCGCCTACAGCCTGACCCTGCCGCACACCCCGCCCAAGAAGGACGCCGCCGCCGCCGATCCGCTGGCCTGGCGCGAGGCGATCAAGCTGCTCGGCGTGCCGTTCGTGGGCGTGCTGTTCCTCGTCACCTTCTTCGATAGCGTGATCCACAACGGCTACTTCGTGATGGCCGACAACTTCCTGACCAACCGCGTGGGCATCGCCGGCAATCTGTCGATGATCGTGCTGAGCCTGGGTCAGCTCGCCGAGATGGTGACCATGCTGATCCTCGGGACCGTGCTGGCCCGGCTGGGCTGGAAGACCACCATGATCGTGGGCATCCTGGGCCACGCCGCGCGCTTCGCGGTGTTCGCCTTCTTCGCCGACAGCGTGCCGGTGATCGTCGCGGTCCAGCTGCTGCACGGCATCTGCTACGCGTTCTTCTTCGCCACCGTGTACATCTTCGTGGACGCCGCGTTCCCGAAGGACGTCCGCTCCAGCGCCCAGGGCCTGTTCAACCTGCTGATCCTGGGGATCGGCAACGTGGGCGCGAGCTTCCTCTTCCCGGCGCTGATCGCCAAGTGGACCGACGCCGCCGGCAAGGTGGACTACCGCACCCTGTTCCTGGTCCCCACCGGCATGGCCCTGGTCGCCGTCCTGATCCTGGCGCTGTTCTTCCGCCCGCCGGAACGGGCCCCGGTGGGTGAGCTCGCGGTGGCCTAGGCCCTACTGCGGCGGCCCGCCGCCGAAGTCGAAGGTCTGTGGCTTCTTCTGCGCCGCGCCGAAGGTCCAGGCGAGGCCCAGGTAGACGGCTTGCACGTTGGGCTTGAACTGCAGGCGCTCGCGCAGCACCGGGCTGTCCACCACCTGGCGGAAGCGGATGGTCTGGAACACGTCCTGCACCGTCGCCACCCCCGACAGCTTCTCGCTGAACTTGTGCCGGTAGCCGAGGAAGCTCTGAAACTGCGCCTCGTTGAAGCCCTGCGGGAACAGGATGCGGGGGTTGAGGTTGGCGTTGAACTGCAGCGTGTCCTTGGGTGTGACCTGCCAGGTCAGCGAGCCGCGCCCGCTGGCGGTATAGGCCGAGCGGCTGGCGGCGAACCCGAGGCCGGGGCCCAGCGGAATGCCCGAGCCGTCGATCTGCGCGTAGAACAGGGTAGTGGAGACCTGGTAGTTCAGCGTCGGCGTGAGCTTGCCGTTGGCCGTCAGCTCCAGCCCGGCGGCCTGGCTCGAGGCGAGGTTCTGGCGCGTGCTCAGCGTACCGCCGTTGGCCAGCGGCAACAGCACCGTGGTCACGCCGTGTTCCGCCGGCCGATAGAACAGCGTGGCCAGGTAGAAGGTCCCGCCGGCCTTGTATTGCCAGGCGGCCTCGTAGGCGTTGGTGATCTGCGGCTTGAGGTTCGGATTGCCGGAGCTGAGGTTGAACGGGTCGCGCTGCGAGACGAACGGGTTGAGATCCTGCGGATTGGGTCGCTGGATGCGCCGCGAGTAGCTCAGGGTCAGCTGCTGGTTGTCGGAGACTTTGTAGCCCACGTGCAGCGACGGATAGGCGCCGGCCGCATCGGTGCTGTGGAGCAGGTGCGTGGTGACCTGGTTGAGGTCGAGTTGCACGTCCTCGACCCTTAAGCCTCCCAGCACCGTCCAGTCGCCAAACGGCTGCTCGTAGGTGGCGTAGGCCCCGTTGATGGTCTGTTTGTAGAGGAACAGATTGGTCTGCGACGGGTCGAGGCTGGCGGCGCTCTGCGAGACCCCCCGCAGGCCCACGTTGTCATAGCTGTTGTCGTCGAGGCGGAAGTCGTAGCCGGCCTTCAGCTTGCCCTCGCCCGGCATCGGCCGCGTGTAGTCCGCCTTGACGACGGTGGTGTCCTGACGGGTCACCGTGTGTAGGTCGATGAACAGGTCCGGCTGCGCCGGCAAGGTGAAGGCCTCGGTTATGGCCGACTCGCGCCGCTCGTCGGCGCGCTCGCGGCTGGCGAACAGGACGAGGTCGTGGTCGTCACCGAACTTGTGGCGCAGCGACCCCTGTATGACCGCGTCTGGTCGGCCGAAGTCGGCGTGCTGCAGGGAATCGAAGGCGATATTGGGGACCCCGTTCGCGTCGAACCCCTCGAACTGCTGGCGCGGCTTGATCTGGAAGTCAGGGCGGCTCGCACGCACCTCGCCGCTCAGACGGGTCTTGTCGGTCAAGTCGTAGTCGACGCTGCCGCGCAGGTTCCAGAACTCGGCGCCGCCCACCTGCCTGAAGATCTGCTGGCTGGCGGCCACCTGATGGCCGTGGCCGTCGAGGATCGTGCGGTTGTCGGTCTGCACGCCCGACTGGTCGTCGAAGCGGATGCTGGCGTCGCCGCTGAGCGTCAGCTTGTTGGAGTTGTAGGCGCCGCTCATCCCGTAGTTGCCGCGCCGGCCGGTGCCGAGGTTCACGCGGACCGAGCCCGACCTGCCGGCCCGATGGCTCTGCTTGGTGATCAGGTTGATGATCCCGGCCGTCCCTTCCGGCGAGTAGGCGGCGGAGGGGTTGGTGATCACCTCCACGCGCTCGATCTGGTCGGCGGGCATGGACTGCAGGGCCGCCGCGGCGCCCGGGCCCTTGAACATGCCCGACGGCTTGCCGTCGATCATGATGGTGACGTTCTGGTCGCCGCGCAGGCTGACGTTGCCCTGCACGTCCACGTCCACCGAGGGCACGTTGCGCAGGGCGTCGGAGATCGAGCCGGTGGTGGTGGCCAGGTCGTTGGCGACGCCGTAGCTGCGCCGGTCGATGGAGGTTCGGACGCCGTTTTGCGACTGGCCGGTGACCGTGACGCCTTCGACGGTCTTGCCGGCTGGCGCCTTCGCGGCTGGCGCCTTTGCGGCCGGCGGCTTGGCGGCCGATGCAGCCGGCTTTTCAGGCGACGACGATTGGGCCTCGGCCGCCTGCGCGGCCATGACCGCCAGGGCGGCCAGAACTCCGGTCACACAATACCGCACTGACCCGTCCCCGCACTCGACTACATCTGTAATAAGTGCAGTCGGGCGCGGCATGCAACCCAGAGTTTGCGGCGGCATTGCGACGGTGAAGCTTAGCGCGCAACACTGGCTCGTCTTTGCGAGATTGATCGCGAGAGTGTCGCTATCGCGCCACGCTCGCTCGGGCCCGTTGCAGATTTGTCCTGCGGCCTTCTTCCGGCTCGACGGCGTTCAAGGCCGCCAGCAGCGCGGTCTTCAGGCTGTTGCCCTTGCGCGCGTCGGTGAGCTTCTTGCCGTCCGGGCCGGTGACATAGAAGGCGTCCACCGCGCGCTCGCCGTAGCCGTCGATGTGGGCGGACAGGATGTTCAGGCCGGCGTCGGCGATGGTCCGCGCCAGCGCCGCCAGCAGGCCCGGCCGGTCGCGGCCCGAGGCCTCCACCACCGTCGAGGTCTCCGACGCCTCGTTGTCGAGCATCACCGCCGGCTCGATGGCGAACGCCGCCATGCGGCTGAGGTCCGGGTTGCGGCGCGGCTCGCGCGGCGCCGGCTCGCCCCGCGCCGAGGCCTCCAGCGCCTCGATCAGCCGGGTCAGCGAGCGGGGGTTGTCCGCGCCATAGGGCTGGCCCGCCCCGTCCTGCACGTTGAACACGTCCAGCGCCTGGCCGGCGCGGGAGGTGAACACCCGGGCGCCGACGATATTGGCCCCGGCGCCGGTGATCGCCTCGGCCAGGTCGACGAACAGGCGCGGCCGGTCGGTGGCGGCGACGGAGACTTCCGAGGCGGTATGGTCGGCGCGGATCTTGCCCTCCGCCGCGGCGCCGCCCTCGGCCGCCGCGCGGCGCGCCAGGCCCGCGTGGACCAGCACCTCGGCCTCGCTGAAGGCCGAGAAATAGGCGTCCTCCATGGCGTCGGCCCAGACCTCCGAGGCCGGGTCGGCCTTGGCGATATTGACCCGCGCGTCATAGGCCGCGTTCTCGTGATAGCGCTTCAGCGCCGCGGCGCTGTCCGAGCCCCGCCCGCCGCGGAAGATCGCCTCGGTGGACGCGTAGAGCTCGCGCAGCAGCTGGCCCTTCCAGCCGTTCCAGACGCCCGGCCCCACCGCGCGGATGTCGGCCACGGTGAGCACCAGCAGCAGTCTCAGCCGCTCCGGCGTCTCCACCACCTTGGCGAAGTCGGTGACCGTGCGCGGGTCGGAGATGTCGCGCTTCTGGGCGGTGTCGCTCATCACCAGATGGTGCTCGACGATCCAGGCCACCAGCTCGATCTTGGCGCGGTCCAGGCCCAGCCGTTCGCAGGCCTGCCGCGCCGCCCGCGCGCCCGCTTTCTCCTGGCCGCCCACCCCGCCCTTGCCGGTGTCGTGCAGCAGCATGGCCAGGAACAGGGCGTCGCGGTCGACGATCAGCGGCATGACCGCGGTGGACAGCGGATGGTCCTCGGCGAAGCGGCCGGCGGCGATGTCGGCGATCACGCCGACCGCGCGCAGCGTGTGCTCGTCCACCGTGTAGGAGTGGTACATGTTGAACTGCATCTGGGCGACGATCCGCCCGAACTCCGGCAGGTAGCGGCCGAGCACATTGGCCTCGGTCATCAGGGTGAGCGTCCGCTGCGGATCGCGGCCGTGGGCCAGGATCGACAGGAACACCTGCGCGGCGTGCCGGTCGCGCCGCACCGCCGAGGTGATCAGGTTGATGGCCCGGGTCGCGGCGGTGAAGGCGTCGGGGTGCAGGTCGAGGTTGCGCTCGTCGGCGATCTTGAACAGCCGCAAGAGGTTCACCGGATCGCGCTCGAAGGTGTCGGGCCCATCGATGCCGAGGCGCCCGCCGATCTCGTGGAATCCGGGCTCGTCCAGCGGCTTGGTCTTCGGCCGGCGCTTGGGCAGCAGGCGCGAGATGCCGGTGGGCCGGCTCTTCACCCGCTCGGCCTCCAGCTTGGCGGCGAACACCCGGGTGAGCGCGCCCACCTCCTTGGCGATCAGGAAGTAGCGCCGCATGAACCGCTCCACCGCCGGCGCGTCGCCGCGGTCGCCGTAGCCCATCCGCCGCGCGATCTCCGGCTGCAGGTCGAAGGTCAGCCGCTCCTCGGGGCGGCCCGTGGCGAAGTGCAGGTGGCTGCGCACCGCCCACAGGAAGTCGAAGGCCTGGATGAAGGCGCGCACCTCGCGGCGCTCGAACATCTCCAGCTGCATGACCTTCTCGATCGACTGGCCGGGATGCAGGTACTGGGCGATCCAGAACAGGGTGTTGAGGTCTCGAAGCCCGCCCTTGCCCTCCTTGATGTTGGGCTCGACCATGTAGCGGCTGGCGCCCGCCCGGGCGTGGCGCTCGTCGCGCTCGCGCAGCTTGGCGGCCACGAACTCGGCGCCCGTGCCCTTGACCACATCGGTCTGGAACTTGCGGATCAGGTCCTCCGCCAGCTTCTCGTCGCCGGCCAGGCGCCGCGCCTCCAGGATCGAGGTGCGGATCGTGAAGTCCTCGCGGGAGAGCTTGATGCACTCCTCGATGGTCCGCGATGCGTGGCCGACTTTGAAGCCCAGGTCCCACAAGGCGTAGAGCATGTATTCGATCACGCTCTCGGCGTGGGCGGTCTGCTTGTAGGGGCGCACGAACAGCAGATCGAGGTCGGAATAGGGCGCCAGCGTGCCGCGGCCGTAGCCGCCCACGGCCATCAGGGCCAGGCGCTCGCCCTCCGTCGGGTTGCGAGCGCGGAACACGTGGACGGTGGTGAAGTCCCAGAGCGCGGTCACCACCTCGTCGGTGACCCCGGAGAGCAGGCGGGCGGTCTCGATGCCGCCGGCCCCGTTCTCCAGCCGCTCCTTGGCGATCATCCGGCCGCGGAACAGCGCCTGCTTGAGGATGTCGAGCGCCGCCTTGCGCTGGCCTGGTCCGTCGCCGGCGGCGTCCAGGGCGGCGGCTGACAGCATGGCCCGGAGCCGCACGCCGTCGACGACATATTCCAGGCGGGTCGGTTTGAGGCGGGGCGGCATCGTCAGCGCATATAGGCCGATCCGCCGCCCCGCGTCAGGTGTGCTCGTCAGGCGGCGGCCAGCGTCAGGCCCTTAGGCGCGCGCGTCGCGCCGGTCCGGGTCACCCGCGCGAGGCCGGCGTAGGCGGCGAAGGTGGCGGCGCCGAGCGCGGCGGTCAGGGCCACCTGCAGCCAGAAGGCGGCGTCGGCGCTGGCCAACGTGACGTGGGCGCGGTGCGCGTCATAGGGCCAGACCAGGGTGAAGAAGGTGAGGTCGCCGGCCGAGTGGACCACCGCGGCCGGGATCAGCGAGCCGGCGCGCCAGGCGGTGAAGCCCAGGCCCAGACCCACCAGCAGATAGACGCTGAGCTTGGTCAGGTAGAAGCCGTGCGTCAGGTGCACCAGGGCGAACATCAGCGAGACCAGCACCAGGGCCCACGCGTCGGGCATCACCTTGCGGATCAGGTTCATGGCGTAGCCCCGGAAGGCGCACTCCTCGGTCAGCGGCGCGGCCACGATGCCCATGCCAAGGAACGCGATCTTGGTCCACACCGGCATCTGGCCGAGGTCCGGCAGCAGGTTGGGCGCGGACGGGACGAGTTCGCCCAGGGTGATCCAGAGCAGGGCGCAGAACGCGATGCCGAGCCCGCCGGCGATCAGCGACCAGGCCCAGACCGCGCCGGAGACCGCCTTCAGCGGCAGCAGCGCGCGGCGCGCCGCGGCCCCGGCTTTCGGCCCGATCTTGCCGCCCAGCAGGGCCAGCATGAGGGGCAGGACGACCAGCATCACCGCCGGCGCCCAGGGGATGGCCGGGCTCAGCCTGACGTTGGCGATGGCCAGCGCCCCCCAGACGCCCTGGCCGACGGCGGTGATGGCGACCGCGGCGGTGGCGGCCAGGGCAAGGGTCTTGGCGTTGCGCAGGATGGCGGACATGACGGGTCTCTCCTTGCTTGCGGCAAAGTCGGTGGAACGCGGTGGGAACTGGGATCGGGCGCGCGGCTCAGCCGCGTTGCAGGGTCCGGTAGAGGCTGCGGGAGCGGGCGACCCCGGCCAGCATCGGCAGGGCGGCGCAGGCGCCGATCGCGATCCCCAGCAGCACGCTGTCCTGGATGGCGAAGCCGATGATCATCAGCGCCACGCCGCCCGCGAACATCGCCCGGCCGGTGAAGCGGTGGGTCTTGTCCCACACCGTGGCGTCGGCCAGGGTCCAGGGCGTCTTGATCCCGATGAAGGCGTTCTGGCGGGCCTTGCCCAGGTAGTTGCCCACCGCGATCAGCAGCACGCCGGTGGCGATCGCCACGGGCCGCAGCACATTGTAGTCGGCGTCGAAGCTGCGGCTGACCAGGGCGACCTGGGTGACCAGCAGCAGGCCGGCGACCGAGATCATGGTCATGTCGAACACCTCGGCGGCGCGCTCGACGCCGCTGATCCGGCGCGAGCCGGCGGTCATGCCCAGCGTGACGATCGCGGCGACCGCCGGCAGCAGCCACAGCGAGGGCCGCGAGACGCCGTGGTGGCGGATCCCGTCGAGGCCCAGGTAGTTGATCGGCACGCCGCCGCCGGCCGGCAGCGTCATCCAGGCCCAGGCGGCGGCGGCGACTGAGGCGGCGACCAGGGCGGTCGCGATCCAGGTGGCGTTACGCATCAGACTTCTCCCTTTCGGGTCTTGCCGGCCGAGGCGGCCGCAGGCTTGGCGTCGAGGAATTTGAACGCGCCCATCAAGGCCATCAGCGCTTCTTCGAGCACCGAGACATTGAGGCGGTAGGTGATGGTGGTGCCGGCCTTCTCGGGGGTCACCAGGCCGGCCTCGCGCAGCACGGCGAAGTGGCCGCTGAGCGTCGGCTTGGCCAGGTCGAAGTGCTCGGCGATCTCGCCGGCGTTCATCTCCCGCTCGCGCAGCATCTCCAGGATGCGGCGGCGCGTGGGATCGGCCAGGGCTTTGTAGACTTCGGACATAGCGGACCTTTTGGGGGGACCTTCGACGTTTCGTATTTCGCTAAGAAGCAAAATACCGAACAATGCGCCGGATGCAAGCCTTATTTTGGCGATCGCCGAAATTCAGCCGAGCAGGTCGGGAAGCCGCGCCTCGCCGGTCCAGTGCAGCCCGCCCCAGCCGCAGGCGCGGGCCACTTCGATATTGGCGGCGGTGTCGTCGATCAGCAGCAGCTCGGCCGGCGCAAAGCCGGTGCGCGCCTCCACGGCGGCATAGAAGGCCGGATCGGACTTCTTGGCCCCCAAGTCAGCGGCGTAGTGCATGGCGTCGAAGCGGTCGCGCAGACCCAGCGTGGTCCACAGGTGCTCGGCGCGCCGCGGCTCCTGAACGGTGGCCAGATGGACCTGCGTCCCCGCCGCGCGGATCGCGGCGAGGTCGTCGAGCAGTTGATGGTCCAGCTCGGCGTCCTTCTCGAACCAGTAGGCCGTGAGCCGGTCGCTGCTGAGATGCGGCGCGATGTCCGCCAGCACCGGGGCCAGGCGGTCATGCAGGTCCGCGCGGCCGAGTACGATGTCGTTCCAGTGCGGGGCGAAGAACCGCGCCTGCAGGTCCGCCGGCGCGAGGCCCAGGTCCGCCTCCAGGTCGACCGCCCAGCCGCCCGGCCGCGGGACGACGACCACCCCGTCGACGTCGACCATCAGGGCTCTCAGGCTTGGCATCAGCGGTGGAGTCTCCCGGCCTCCGGCGCCAAGCTGCCGCAGATGGGCGGCCAAGCCCAGCCTGGGGAGGCGTCATGAGCAGGGACCTTTCGCGCCCGGAAGGGCTGCTGCTGGCCATGGGCGCGGCCCTCGTCGCGACCCTGCTGGGCATCGGCCTCGCCTCGAGCGAGGTCATCCGCCACATCGTGCAGGCGTCGCCGGTCGCCGCCCTGACCCTGGTCGCCTGGCGCTGGCCGGCGGTGGCGCGTTGGGCCCTGGCCCCAGCCTTCGGCTTCTGGCTGTTCATCGCCACCTGCATCGGCCTCTTCCTGGCGCACCTGCCGAGCCCGGTCAGCGGAACGTTCAACCCGGCCGAACGGACGCTGACGGCGGCGCTGGCCGTCGTCGCGGTCACGGGCTTCAGCCCGTTTCCGAGAATCCGCCGGCCCCTCGCCTGGCCGGTGGGATGCGGCGTCGCGGCCCTCGGCCTCGCGCTGCAGATCGGCGGATTCGCGATCAGCCTGCAGCCGGCGATCGCCCACCGCTGAGCGCGCTCACGAACCCGTCCGGATCGCGCAGCGCCAGCTCCACCACACAGCGGCCGCCGCCCTCGGCGTCGAAGTCGACGGTCACCGCGGTGCGCCCGAAGGCGGTCCGTCCGACGCTGGCCGTCGCGGTGGCCCGCGGCGCCCGGTGGTTCAGGTCGCCGATCGGGATCGCCGAGGCGATGATCAGCTCGCTCGGCGTCACGGTCACCGAGGCCGTGTTGCGCGACACCACGAAGTACCGCGTGAAGACGTTCTTGTGCGACGTGCCGGAGACGAAGCCTTCGTGGAACAGCACGCCCGCGGGCGGAGTCGCGCCGGGCTTGCCGCGCCGCGCGCGCAGCACCAGGACGACGGCCGCGGCGATGATCAGCCAGGTCAGCGGCCCGACCAGGAAGACCAGCACCTGACGCATCTGCGGCTCCATGGCCACGAGCCTAGGACATCATCAGCCGCGACGGCCAGCCGATCCGCACCAGCAGCCCGTCCGGCCCGGCGATCCCGACCTCATAGAGCCCCCACTCGCGATGGCGCAGCACGCCACCGGGCCGGATGATCAGGTCGTCGACGCGGGCCGCGATGGCGTCCACCTGCGGCGTGCGGATGAAGACGCCGAACGGGTTGTGTTCCTCCGGCACGCGCCACGGCCCCTCGCCGGCCTGGGTCAGGTGCACCTCGCAGTCCCAGCCGGTCAGGATGTAGTACTGGCCGTCGCCGCCGGTCTTCCCGAACCCCAGGCGCTCCCAGAACGGGAGCGCGCCCGGCAGGTCGTTGCAGGGCACGATGGCGAAGGCGCCGACGGTCGCGGGTATGGGCATCGGGGGCTCCTCAGCGGATCTCCAGCGCCGCCAGGATCGCCGCCGCGCAAGCTTCAGGCGATGTGGCGGTAGTGTCGACCTCCAGATCGTAGGGGCCGTAGCTGTGCACGGTTTTCTGCTGCGACAAGGCCTGGCCGATCCCGCGGTCGCCCCGCGCCAGCTCGCGCCGCTGCAGTTCCGCCAGATCGCACCGCACGCCGACGCAGAACAGGTCGCGGCCGGCCAGCGTCGCCGCCCAGTCGGGCCGGTCATTGGGCGTGAGCCAGACGTCGTCGATGACAAAGCGCTGACCGGCGTCGACGCCGGCGCGGACCATCCGCCGCCAGGCCCGCGCCACGCCCAGGAACCCCTCGCCGAACAGGATCGGCATGGCGCCGTCCGCCTCGCGCTCGAACCAGTAGCCCTGCGGCGTCTCGCACAGGCTGGGCGGCAGCATGGGGAAGATCGTGTCGATGCCGGCGTGCAGGTAGGGCTCGGGCAGCGTCGCCAGCAGGCCGCGTGCGATCGACGTCTTGCCCGACGAGGTCGAGCCGTTGAGCAGGATGACGTGCGGCAGGCGCATGGCCGTCAGCTCAACAGGCCCTTCAGCCGATAGAGCGCGTCCATCGCCTCACGCGGGCTCATGCCGTCGACGTCGAGCGCGCGGATCGCCTCGTCGGTGACGCTGGGCGTGAAGCTCTGCGCCGGCTCGGCCACCGCGGCGAAGAGCGGCAGGTCGTCGAGGTGCGCCGGCGCCCCGGCCTCGCGCTCCAGGCGCTCCAGCACATCGCGGGCCCGGGCCACCACGGCGGCGGGCACGCCGGCCAGCTTCGCCACCTGCACGCCATAGCTGCGGTCGGCCGGACCGGGCCCGGCCTCATGCAGGAAGATCAGGTCGCCGTTCCACTCCTTGGCCCGCAGCGACAGGTTGCCCACGTAGGCCAGCCGCTGCTCCAGCACCGCCAGCTCATGATAGTGCGTCGCGAACAGGGCGCGGCAGCGGTTCACCTCATGCAGCGCCTCGGCGCAGGCCCAGGCGATGGCCAGGCCATCGTAGGTGGCGGTGCCCCGGCCGATCTCGTCCAGGATCACGAAGGAGCGCGGCGTCGCCTGGGTCAGGATCGCGGCGGTCTCGACCATCTCGGCCATGAAGGTGGAGCGGCCCCGCGCCAGGTCGTCGCCGGCCCCTACGCGGCTGAACAGCCGGTCGACCACGCCGAGGCGCAGGCGCTTCGCCGGCACGAACAGCCCCGCCTGGGCGAGCACGGCCAGCAAGGCGTTCTGGCGCAGGAAGGTCGACTTGCCGGCCATGTTCGGCCCGGTGACGATGGACAGGCGCGCCCCGCCGGCGCCCGCGCCATCCAGGCGGCAGTCGTTGGGCGTGAAGGCCTCGCCGGCCCGGCGCACCGCGTTCTCCACCACCGGGTGGCGGGCGGCCTCGGCCTCGAAGGCGGTGGAGCGGTCGACGACCGGCCGCGAGGCGCCCACGTCCTCGGCCCATTCCGCGTTGGCGGCGGCGACGTCCAGGCGCGCGGCGGCGTTGGCGGCGGCCTGTACCCCCTCGGCGACCGCGACGGCGGCTTCGCGCCAGGCCTCGAAGGTGTCGAGCTCGATGGCCAGGGCGCGCTCCGCGGCCTGGGCGATCTTGGCGTCCAGCTCGGCCAGCTCCACCGTGGTGAAGCGGACCTGGTTGGCCATGGTCTGGCGGTGGATGAAGGTCGCGCTGAGCGGCGGCTTCAGCAGCGGTTCGGCCGCCTTGGCGGTGGTCTCGACGAAGTAGCCGAGCACGGCGTTGTGGCGGATCTTCAACGCCACGCCGCTCTCGCCGGCGAGCTGCGCTTCCAGCGCGGCGATCACGCGGCGGCTGTCATCGCGCAGCGCCCGGGCCTGGTCGAGCTCCGGCCGGACGTTGGCGGCGACAAAGCCGCCGTCGCGGGCCTGGGCCGGCAGGTCGGGGCCGAGGCCTTCGGTGAGCAGGGCGCGGAACTGCGCGAGCTCCGGATGCAGGGTCGGGTTCAGCGCGGTGAGCGCCTGGGCGATCTCGGCGGGCAGTTCGACCAGCGGGTCACGCGTGGTGGCGAACAGGCCGGCGACGGCCTCGCCTATGCTTAGGCCGTCCTTGAGGCAGCCCAGGTCGCGCGGCCCGCCCCGTCCCAGCGCCAGGCGGCTGAGCGCGCGCGCCATGTCGCCCAGGCCCTTCAGCGCCTCGCGCAGCTTCTGCCGCTGCGGGCGGTGGTCGCAGAACCAGGCCACCGCATCGAGCCGCGCGTCGATGGCGGCAGGGTCGAGCAGCGGGCGCGCCAGCCGCGCGGCCAGCAGGCGCGCGCCGGACGCCGTCACCGTGCGGTCGATGGCCGCCAGCAAGGAGCCTTCCCGCGACCCCGAGGTGGCCTTCTCGATCTCCAGGCTGGTCCGCGTGGCCGGGTCGATGGCCATGACGTCGGCCTCGCCGGCCCGGCGCGGGGCCGACAGCGCCGGGAGCTTGCCGGCCTGGGTGGTCTCCAGGTGCGCCGCGATCAGGCCCAGCGCCGAGACCTCCGCCCCGCTGAGGGCGCCGAACCCGTCGAGGGTCTCGACGCCATAGAGCCGCTTCAGCCGCGCCTCGGAGGCGGCGGGCTCGGCCAGGGCCTGCGGCAGGGGCTGCACGAAGCCGCCCACCGACTTCAGCGCGTTGGAGATGGCCTCGTCGGCGAACAGCCGGTCGGGGACCAGGATCTCGGAGGGACCCAGCGCCGCCAGCGCCGAGGCCAGGCCGGCAACGCCGGTCGCCAGGCATTCCACCTCGCCGGTGGACAGCTCGACGCTGGCCACCGCCGCCTGACCGCCTCGCACCGCAATGGCGGCCAGGCGGTTCGCCCCCCTGGCGTCCAGCAGACCTTCTTCGGTGAGCGTGCCCGGCGTCACCACGCGGACCACGTCGCGGTGGACCACCGACTTGGAGCCGCGCTTCTTGGCCTCCGCCGGGTTCTCCATCTGCTCGCAGACGGCGACCTTGAAGCCGGCGCGGATCAGCTTGGCGAGATAGGCCTCCGCCGCATGCACCGGCACGCCGCACATGGGGATCGGATGGCCGCCGTGCTGCCCGCGGGCGGTGAGCGTGATGCCCAGGGCGGCCGAGGCCTTGGCCGCGTCCTCGAAGAACAGCTCGTAGAAGTCGCCCATGCGGAAGAACACCAGCGCGTCGGGCTGGCGGGCCTTGGCCTCGAAATACTGCGCCATCACCGGCGACGCACCGATGGCCGGATCGGCCTGAGGGGAACTGGGCTGGGCGTTCATAGGTCGCGGGACGTTAGCGGGGGAAAGCGAGTCTCACAGCCCCCCGCACCCCTTGAACCTTGGGCGAACAAGCCCAAGCTGTGGATGGATGCTGCTCGTGCTGGGAGCTTGCCCCCTTTGAGCTATGTGGTCTTCCCTGCCGGACCGACCGACGCCGAGGATCTGGCGCGCGTCCACGTGGCCTCCTGGCGAGAAACCTATCGCGGCCTGCTGTCGGACGCCTTCCTGGCCCGGATGAGCGAACCCGGCTTCGCCCGGCGCTTCGGCCGCGACCTGGCCAACCCCAAGACCGGCGTGACCCTGGCCGCCGCCGACCGCTACGGCCTGGTGGGCTACGCCCAGGGCGGGCCCTCGCGGCGGCGCGTGAAGGGCGAGGCGGAGATCGCCACCCTCTATGTGCTGCGCCAGGCGCAGGGCCGGGGCCTGGGCGCCCAGCTGATGCGCGAAATGGCCCGGGCGCTGGCGGCGCAAGGCGCGACCTCGCTGCTGATCTCGGTGCTGCGCGACAACATCCGCGCCCGCGGCTTCTACGAGCACCTGGGCGGCGCGCCCGAGGCGGCGCGGCGCGAGCCGGGGCCGGGCGGCCAGCTGCTCTATGAGGTCGCCTACACCTGGCCCGACATCGCGGCCCTGGCCGAGGGATGATCGCACGCTTCGGGCTCGCCGGGCTGCTGGCCGCGACGGCGCTGGCCAGCCACGCTCAGCCGAAGCTGATGGGCTGGGACGACCTGATGGCCCGCCCGCTGCCCCACGCCACCGCCAGGGTCGCCTATGGCCCGGACCCGCTGCAGATCGCCGAGGTCTGGCGGCCGGACGGCAAGGGACCGTTCCCCACGGTGCTGATGATCCATGGCGGCTGCTGGCGTTCCGGCACAGCCAACCTGCACGTCATGGACTATGCCGCCGAGGATTTCCGCAAACGCGGCATCGGCGTCTGGAACATCGAGTACCGCGGCGTCGACCGGCCCGGCGGCGGCTATCCGGGCACCTTTCAGGACATCAACGCCGCCGCCGATGCGTTTGCGGCGCACGGCCGTGAGTATGGGCTGAAGACCAGCAAGATCGTGGTGCTGGGCCATTCGGCGGGCGGGCATCTGGCGCTGTGGCTGGCGGCGCGCGGCAAGCTGCCGAAGTCGAGCCCGCTGGCCGACGGCACAAAGCTCGACATCCTCTGGACCGTCAGCCTGGGCGGCCTGCCGGACCTGGCGACCGCCAAGGAGGGCTGTGGCGACAAGACCGTGGCGCGCCTGCTGGCCGGCTCGACCGCGGCCGACCCGCTGGCCGACACCTCGCCCGCCAGCCTGCTGCCCACGCCCGGCGCGCGGATGCTGATCCACGGGACCCTCGACGACACCGCCCCGCCGTCCCAGGGCAAGGCCTATGTGGCCAAGGCCCGCGCCGCCCACGACATCCGCGCCTGGACCTACGCCATTCCGGGCGAGGGCCATGTGGAGGAGATCGCCCCCGGCTCGCGCACTTGGGCAGCGGTCACGACCGGCCTGGAGTCGGTGTTCAGGAGCCCCGACAGCGCCTGGGTCCTGCAGCTGAATCCGGCGCCGCTCTGAGCGGTTGCTGACAGCAGGTTGGCAGCAGGGCCCCTCTAAGTCTGGAGCGCAAAGGGAGACCTGCGATGCTCAAGACCTACCAAGGCAGCTGCCACTGCGGCGCCGTCCGCTTCGAGGCCGAGATCGACCTTTCGGAAGGGACCACGCGCTGCAACTGCTCGATCTGCGCCAAGCAGCGGGCCTGGGGCGTGATCGTCAAGCCGGACGCCTTCCGCCTGCTGGCCGGCGCCGAAAGCCTCGGCGACTACCAGTGGGGCATGAAGGTCGGCCATCACCACTTCTGCACCACCTGCGGCGTGCGCACCCACGGCCAGGGCGACGTCCCGCAGATCGGCGGCAAATATGTGGGGATCGCGGTCTCGGCCCTGGACGATGTTTCGCCGGAAGAGCTGGCCGAGGCTCCGGTCAAATACTGCGACGGCCTGGCCAACGCCTGGTGGCAGCCCCCCGCGGTGACCAGCTACCTCTAGGGAATCTGCACGCTTGAGGACCCTTCTCCCGCAAGGGGAGAAGGACGCAGGAGCCGTCGGTCGAGCCTAAGCCGGCTCCGCCGCATAGGTCAGCGAGACGAACACGTCCTCGAGGTCCGGGTCCTCCGTCGAGATGTCCTTGATGTGCAGGCCCGCGGCGCGGATGGCGGCCAGCACCTGCTCGACGCTCGACTGGCCGGTGCGATAGCTCACCGAGAAGCCGCCGGACGGCAGCAGATGGGTCTCGAAGCCTTTCAGCTTCGGCGCCGTGGTCATCGGTTCGTTCGGCGTCACCAGCACCTTGCGGGTGTCCATGCGGCTGAGCAGCGTGGTGGTCGGTTCGCAGGCCACCACCTGGCCGCGGTTGATGATCGCGATCTGGTCGCAGAGCTCCTGGGCCTCTTCCAGGTAGTGGGTGGTGAGCACGATGGTCACGCCCTTGCGGTTCAGCTCCAGGACGTAGTTCCAGAGCTGCTTGCGCAGCTCCACATCGACGCCGGCGGTGGGCTCGTCGAGGATCAGCACCGGCGGGTTGTGCACCATGGCCTTGGCGACCATCAGGCGCCGCTTCATGCCGCCGGAGAGCTGACGGACGTAGGCGCCGGCCTTGTCGCCCAGGCCCAGCGCATTGAGCAGTTCGGTGGTGCGCCGCTCGGACTTCGGCACGGCGTACATGCCGGCCGCCACCTCCAGCGACTCGAAGGGCGTGAAGAACGGGTCGGCGGCGATCTCCTGCGGCACCACGCCGATGGCGGCGCGGGCGTCGCGCGGGCGCTCGTCGATGTCGCGGCCCCAGATCGAGACCGTCCCCGAGGTCTTGCGGCACAGGCCCGACAGGATGTTGATGAAGGTCGACTTGCCCGCGCCGTTCGGGCCCAGCAGGCCGAAGATCGAGCCCCGCGGGATCGCCAGGTCGATGCCCTTCAGCGCCTGCATTTCGGGCGTCGTCTTGGTGGCGGCGTAGGTCTTGATCAGGCCCTTGGCCTCGATGGCGTAGTCCGGCAGGTCCATTGAGGTCCATTCATTGACGGTAGCGGCGCGTGTCGCATACCTAGGCGCGCGGACGGTCTACGCCAAGCCGACCGCGCAAAGGGATCCTCAGACATGGCTCGCAAAGCCCCCGCCAAAGCCAAGTCCAAAGCGCCCGCGGCGTTCATCGCGGCCACCACGCCCGGCCCGCCGCCGCCGGAGGTGATCGTGGTGCGCTCCAAGCGCGTGGCCTGCGACGGGGTGGGCGGCGCGCTCGGCCATCCGCGGGTCTGGCTGGAGATGGGCGAGGCCGACTTCGTCGAGTGCACCTACTGCGACCGCCGCTTCCAGCTCGCCACCGGCTCCGAAGGGCCGGAGAGCGAATACCTCGCCCCCGGCGTCTACGAAGGCAGCCACGGGCACTAGCCGCCCCGTCCGGACGGCTCATCGCAATCCGCTTCCCGTCGCCGCCGCGAAATCGCTTCGTGGGCGGACGGAGAAATCCGCGTTCGACCTGCCGGCGCGCGGGTGGAACCTCAGCCGGATGAGCGAGGGAGCAGGGCCGTGGGATATCCCGGGACGATTTTCACCGCGGCGGCGCTGGCGGCGGCGCTGATGACGACGCCGGCCGCTCAGGCCCAGACGCCCGCCCCGCCAAAGGCCTGTCTCGGGCCGGAATATTCGCAGTTCGACTTCTGGGTCGGGCGCTGGGACGTCTCCTCCACGGGGAAGCCCGCGGTCGTTGCCCACAGCCTGATCGAGAAGGTCTACGGCTGCGGCATCCGCGAGAACTGGGCGCCCAACAACGGCCAGGACGGCGGCAGCCTGTCGATCTATGTCCCGGCCGAGAAGGGCTGGCGGCAGACCTGGATCGACTCGAGCGGTTCGCACGTGGAGTTCAAGGGCGGCTGGACCGGCAAGGCCATGGTGCTGACCGGCGACTGGCCGGGCCCGGACGGCAAGCCCAACCTAGTGCGGATGACCTATACGCTGGGCGCCGACGGCTCGGTGCGCCAGGCGGGCGAGGCCTCGGGCGACCACGGCAAAAGCTGGAAACCGGCCTTCGACTTCACCTACCGCAAGGCCGCCTCGTGAGGGCCGCGATCGCCGCCCTGGTGCTCATGGTCTGCGCCGCGCCCGCCGCCGCCCAGCCGGTCCCGGCCGACCTCTGCAAGAGCGCCGAACACCACGCCTTCGACTTCTGGATCGGCCGCTGGACGGTGACCGAGACCAATTCCGGCAAGCCGGCCGGCCAGAGCCTGATCGAGAGCCTCTATAACGGCTGTACCCTTCGCGAGAACTGGAGCGAGCCCGGCTACGCGGGCGGCAGCCTCAACACCTACGATGCGGGCGCCGGCAAGTGGCGGCAGACCTGGACGGATGCGTCGGGCGCCTGGCGCGAGTTCGTCGGCGGCATCGAGGGCGGCAAGATGGTGCTGGTGGCCCGGGTGGTCTCGCCGAAGGACGCCAGCAAGGTGGTGCTGGTGCGGATGACCTTCACGCCGAACCCGGACGCCAGTGTGCGCCAGTACTCCGACTACTCCCGCGACGACGGCAAGACCTGGCGCGAGCGCTACGACTACACCTACCGGAAGGCGGCAGCGCCTTAAGGGTTGGGACTACTGAACTTGCCCGGATAGAAGCCGCGCCCGATCTCGCAAGTTTGAAACCGAGGGCCAAGGTCGCGCTCCCAGTATCCGGGAATCCACAGCCACCAGAGCGGATAACCAGCCGCCTTCGGCCAGGGCTGCCAGATTGCCTCCCCTGGCTCTGGTCTTTTGCGACGCTGCTCGCGCTTCCGACGGAGATAGGAAGCATAGGCGCGTCGTTTGCGGACATCGAAGCGTGAGAAACGCAGGCCCTACACCCTCAGCGGCATCAGGATGTACTGGACGTTGGCGTCCTGGGGATCGAGCACCAGGGCCGGGTCGTTGGGGCCGCCGAAGCGCAGTTCGGCCTGCTCGCCCGAGATCTGGTCGGTGATGTCCAGCAGGTAGCGGGCGTTGAAGCTCAGCTCGAAGGGGTCGCCGTCGTAGTCGAGCTCCAGCTCTTCCACGGCCTGGCCGGCTTCCATGTTGCGCACCGTCAGCACGCACTTGCCGCCCTCGACCGCCATCCGCACCGAGCGGGACTTCTCGGCCGAGATGGTCGCCACCCGGTCCACCGCCTGGGCGAACAGCTTGGAATCGACCATCACGATGCGGTTGTTGTCCTTGGGGATCACCCGCGGATAGTCCGGGAACGTCCCGTCGATCACCTTGGACGTCAGGGCCGCGCCGCCGAAGTCGAAGCGGACCTTCTGCGGGCTGATCTGCAGTTCGACCTGCTCGCCGGAGTCTTCCAGCAGCCGCCGGGCCTCGGCGATGGTCTTGCGGGGCACGATGATGCCCGGCAGGCCCGCCGCGCCCTCAGGGGCCGGCATCTCGGCCAGCGCCAGACGCGAACCGTCGGTGGCCACGCAGCGCAGCTTGGCCTGGCCGTCCTCGACCACG
>JACXTT010001759.1_pt1 | contig 35609 bp, 21 predicted proteins | sample 9270951 | NCBI WGS metagenome assembly JACXTT01 (sample SAMN15532306, study PRJNA645909) | rock metagenome | isolation source: weathered quartz diorite | place: Puerto Rico | collected 2017-06-21 | reverse complement strand
AAATAAATTAGGATATATTTATATCAAATCAATGAAGTCGAAAGTAAAAAATGATAAATTTTAACGCCTATGGCTAGAATCTAAATAAAAGACAAAAAAAATCCCCGTCCGGAGGTCGCAGTCCAGACAGGGCTAACAGTTTTTCTTGCTTTAACAATTAAAAAACTAAATCAAATGTACAAAAATGTATTAAATCAAGGCATTGTTGTGTTGATTATCTTGTTTGGATCATGTTTTTCTGCATCTTCTCAAACGATCGCCGCAAATACCACAACAACAAGTGCCTCAGCCGATACCAAATCGGACCATCCGCCGGCGGCAAACACAGCTATTAAAACCCAAGAAACAGACACCACCTGGAAACCCGTTAGACGTTTATGGGGCTATGCCTTCGGCGATTTCTATTATGACGCCCACGCGGATGCCGCTGGCCGGGGAGCGGAGACCAGCTTCAGCGGCGTACCTACTTACCGTAATGCATTCCTGTTCCGTCGCCTCTATCTGGGATATGACTATGATATTACAAAGAAATTTGCAGTCGAAGTACTTTTAGCGTCCGAACCAAATGCCAATACGGCCCCAGCTGCCGGGACAACGGTCTCCAACAGCGATAACCTGGTCGACAACAAAATGTCATTCTATATCAAAAATTTCGCCCTCAGAGTGCGGAGCATCTGGAACGGGACTGACCTGGTATTGGGCGAGACTTTAACACCATCTTTTCCACTGTTAACAGAAAAGATATGGGGGTACCGTTCTGTCGATAGAACTATCGCCGATTTTCACCGAACTAACGCTTATGATATTGGCGCTGAATTGCAGGGCGTTTTTGATCCTTCAACAAAAAACTTCGGCTATAATATACTTATCGGAAATAATGCCGCAGGAAGCAGTGCCAGCTTAGGGTCGGCGTCTAACCCGGCTACAGGATTTTACAAGGCATTTTATGGTGACGTGTACGGGAAATTCCTTAACCAAACTTTAATCATCGACCTGTATGCCGATTATATGCGTACCGCACCTGCTACTGTAGCGGTAGGCGGGCAGTCGCGCAATATGTTTAAAGGATTTGTAGCTTACACCACGCCAAAGATCACTTTCGGACTGGAAGCTTATACTCAGAAAATAGCTAACGGCGTAACAAATACTACTACTAAAGCTTCTGAAAACGCACGTGTAAATGCTGTTTCGGTTTATGCACATGGCGCCATTTACAAAGACAAACTGGGATTCTTCGCGCGGTATGACGGTTATAATCCGGACAATAATTACAACGCAGCGGACAGCTATACCGTTAATACCAACCTCCCTGCGTACAGCCCATCAACCAAAGAGCATTTTTATACTGCTGGATTAGACTTTACACCTGCCAAAAGTGTCCATTTTGAACCCAACCTTTGGTTGATACAATATAAAGATCAGCGCGACCATTCAGCGCCCAATTACATCCCTGAAAGCCACATACTAGTTTATCGGCTCACCTTCTTTTACATTTTCGGCAAATAACTAAGGAGACATTACAATGAAGAATCAACTCACCAAACTCAACATATTCTCGCTCAAAGGCATACAGATGCGCACCTTCCACATTACCTGGTTAATGTTCTTTGTGTGCTTTTTTGGCTGGTTCGGTCTGGCACCATTGATGCCTACTATCCGCGCTGAACTACACTTGACTAAGGCAATGGTCGGCAATACCATAATTGCTTCTGTAGCGTCTACAATTATTGCCCGCCTCATTATTGGCAAGCTATGCGACACCTGGGGACCACGGAAAACGGCAGTAAGATTACTATTAGTTGGCTCGATTCCCGTTTTCTTCGTTGGATTGGCACATGATTACACTACCTTTTTATTATTTCGCTTAGCAATCGGAGTTATTGGCGCTTCGTTCGTGATCACCCAGTTTCATACCTCGATGATGTTTGCACCTAATATTAAAGGTACGGCAAACGCGGTAACCGGTGGCTGGGGCAACCTGGGTGGTGGCGTAACCAATATGGTGATGCCACTGATATTCGCTGCCATTGTCGGGTTTGGCTACACCAAAGCTGAAGCATGGCGCTACGCCATGATCGCGCCTGGTATAATGATGCTGATCATCGCTTTCCTTTATTATAAATTCACTAAAGATACCCCTGAAGGCAATTACGATGAGATCGGCTATACCAAATCAAAATCAGGCAAAACCGATTGGAGCGTACTGGCCGACTGGCGCATTTGGGCGCTGACTATGGCTTACGCTATGTGCTTCGGCATGGAGATCACTTTTGATAACGTTGCCTCGCTGCACTTTGTGGATTCGTTCCATCTTTCGCAAAGTAGTGCCGGCTTTTGGGCCGGGATATTTGGCTTCATGAACATTTTCGCACGCGCGTTGGGCGGCATTGTATCAGATAAAGTCGGGGGCAAATTTGGCATGCGCGGCAAAGGATTGCTATTGGCTTGTGTCCTATTATTAGAAGGGTGCGGGCTGCTATTATTCGCACAAGCAGGATCGCTGGTGGCAGCCATCGGCTTTATGCTGATGTTCGCCCTGTTCCTCAAAATGTCTAACGGAGCTACTTATGGCATTGTTCCATTTATTAATGCAAAAAATGTAGGCCTCGTTGCCGGCATAGTAGGAGCTGGTGGTAACCTGGGCGGGATGCTATTTGGATTCCTGTTCAAGTCGACGTCAATTACTTATATACAGGCATTCTCCTATATCGGTTATACGGTGATCATTGTTTCGCTCATCATATTGGTTACCCGTTTCCGCAGGGATACTGTAATGGAAGAAAGTACACAAACAGTAGTTGCAGGTGTAGCATAATAAAATCAGATAACCATGTCCGCAAACAAAAACGCAAACAACAAATTAACATCAACCTGCTGCTACTGCGGGGTTGGCTGCGGCGTGGTTATCAATAAGGAAAAGAACGGCACCATTTCGCTTGAGGGCAACAAAGATTACCCGGTTAACAAGGGCATGCTTTGCAGCAAGGGAATGAACCTTCACTACACGGTTAACGATCGCAGTGACAGGCTTTTGTACCCGCAAATGCGCTATAACCGCAGTATGCCCATGCAAAGGGTGAGTTGGGATGATGCGCTCGACCGGGCGGCTGCCGTCTTCAAAACTTTTATCAATAAATACGGCCCCGATTCGGTGGCCTTTTATGCTTCGGGGCAGTGCCTTACCGAAGAATACTATGTGATCAATAAGCTGATGAAGGGTTTCATCGGCAGCAATAATATTGATACCAATTCGCGTCTGTGCATGAGCAGCGCGGTGGCTGCTTATAAAATGGCACTGGGCGAAGACTCTGTACCTGTTTGTTACGATGATATTGAACTAGCCGATTGCTTCTATGTCATCGGAGCAAACCCGGCATGGTGCCATCCTATTTTGTGGCGAAGAGTTGAAGCCCATAAAGCTGCCAACCCGGACGCGAAGATCATCATTGTCGATCCACGGGTTACGGATAGCTGCTCTGTGGCCGACCTGCATCTGCAGATCAATCCGGGAACAGATATTACTTTGAATCACGCTATCGGTCGTTTATTGATCGAAAACGGAGATATCGATATTGATTTCGTCCGGAACCATACAGAGGGGTTCGAAGCCTATAGTTCGCTGGTGTTTGAGCGAACAGTTGGAGAGGCGGCGAAAATATGTGGCCTAGATGAGGGAGATATCCGCCTGGCAGCCCAATATATCGGCGAAGCCAAAGGGTTTATCTCGATGTGGACGATGGGGCTGAACCAAAGCGCCATAGGCGTAAATAAAAATCTTAGTCTCATCAATCTGAATTTAATTACCGGTCATATCGGCAAGCCTGGTTCGGGACCATTATCGCTTACCGGTCAGCCTAATGCGATGGGTGGCCGGGAAGTAGGTGGATTGGCTAACCTTTTGCCTGCCCACCGTGATCTTAAAAATCCCCAGCACCGCGAAGAAGTACAGAAGTTTTGGGGCGGAGCTTCGATCAACCCCAACCCAGGATTGACTGCAACTGAAATGTTCAAAGCTTTGGAGGATGGCAGTTTAAAAGCGATTTGGATATTGTGCACCAATCCCATCACCAGTTTGCCTAATGTAAGGCAGGTGGAGCAGGCCCTCAAAAAAGCCAAGTTTGTGGTGTTGCAGGAGATTAGTGATAAACCCGAAACGTTAGCCTTTGCCGATGTGATACTCCCCGCTGCTGCCTGGGCGGAAAAGGAAGGCACGATGACCAATTCCGAAAGACGGATCAGTTATCTGAATAAAATTGTTGAACCACCTGGTGAAGCGCTACCCGATTCGGAAATCATTTGCCGTTTTGCCCAAAAAATGGGCTACAAAGGTTTTGACTTTGAAAATGCTGCAGCCATTTATGCCGAACATGCGAAGCTGACTACAAAAACCAGTATTGATATCAATGGCCTCAGTCATGATATCATCAAGGAACAGGGATCGGTACAGTGGCCTTATAAAAAGAAGGGAAAGGTTGTCGGCACGTCACGGTTGTTTACTGAAAAATCGTTTTATACCTACTCAAAAAGGGCAATCATTCATGCCGTGCCGGACGAGCATGTAAGCGAAAGAACAGATCATGATTATCCTTTTATTTTAACGACCGGCCGTATCCGCGATCAGTGGCATACGATGAGCAAGACCGGTAAAGTAAACAAGCTGAACCAGCACTTGAAGGAAGCATTTGTCGAGATCAACCCTGCCGATGCTAAGGCTTTGAAGCTAAAAGATGGTGAAGTTGCGGTTATCACCTCCCGCAGGGGCGATGTGAGAGTTAAAGCTAAAATTATGCCTGGAATCAAGAAAGGCGTTATCTTCCTCCCAATGCATTGGGGTAAAATACTTGGCAGCGACCTCAACCGCGCTAACAATGTCACGAATGATATCGTCGATCCGATATCCAAAGAACCAGACTTTAAATACTGTGCAGTCAATATTCAAAAATACAAAAAACCTCATCAGCGCATCATAGTTGTTGGTGCTGGTGCCGGTGCTTTTGGCTTCGTAAAATCATACCGTGAATTGAACCCGGATGATGAGATCACCATTTTTAGTAAGGAAAACTTTCCTTTCTATAACCGTGTACAACTGCCTGACTATATCAGCGGCGAACTGCAATGGGAACAACTTGTAAAAATGAAGGATTCAGAAGAACCTGCGTACAATATTCGCATGCTGAAGGGCGTGAGTGTTGAAAGGATTGACCGGGCCAATAAGCAGGTTACCGATTCGCGCGGGCTCAAACATTCTTACGATATTTTGATACTTGCCACAGGCAGCAGCCCGGCACGGCCGAAGAATGTTCCTGTGTTGCCCGGTATTTTCACGATGCGCAGCCGCACGGATGCAGACAACTTTAAAAAGCACATGCCGGCTAATGGGCATGTAGTGATTGTAGGGGGAGGGCTTCTTGGTCTGGAAATGGCAGCTGCACTTCGCGAGATGGGAACAAAAGTGACCATTATTCATCGTACCTCGCGGTTTCTGAACAAACAGTTGGATGCATTGGGCAGCCAATTATTAAGCGAAGAAATGGCCGACCAAGGTTGCGATATTTATTATAATGATGAAGTGCAGCTTTATTACGGTCGCTCCAAACTATCAGGCATCGGCTTGCGAAGCGGACGAAAGATAGATTGTGACGCGATGATCATCGCAATCGGCACATCACCGAATATTGATTTAGCTAAAAACAGCGGGATTGATTGCAAACGCGGTGTGATCGTCAATGAGCGCATGCAAACCAGCGACCCGGATATTTATGCTGTTGGTGAGATTGCCGAGCATGAAGGGAGTCTATATGGTTTCACCGCGGCCGCCGAGCAACAGGCTGAAGTGGTTGCCAAATATTTGAACGGTGATATTGCCAGTTATTACAAAGGCAGTACGCTGATGAACATCATCAAAATTCATGGCTTCGATCTATGCAGCATAGGCGTGTCCGAATGCCCCACTGACGGCGGTTATGAAGAGATCATTTTTATTGACAAAGCCAAGCGCTACTATAAAAAATGTATCATTCATGAAGATAAGCTTGTCGGCGCTGTTCTTATTGGCGACAAAAGTGAGTTTCTTGAATTCAGGGAATTGATAGCCAATAAAATCGAGTTAAGTGAAAAACGTCTGCAGTTATTGAGAAGTGGTAATAAAGCTGATCCGGTATTAGGGAAGCTGGTTTGCAGTTGCAATAATGTAGGTAGCGAAAACATCAACAGAAAGATTGCCGACGGCTGCGATAATATGAAGGATCTGTGTGCTTCAACCGGGGCGGGAACAGGCTGTGGTTCCTGCCGGCCCGAAGTGAAACGATTATTGGAAGAAGCATTGAAAAAATTGGTCCCGCAGGGATAACAGACTATGGAGCACACTATTAAAATAAATTTGCCGGGAGGTTATGTTTCAGCAGGTGACCTGTATGAAATATTGCTGATCGCCGAAAATGTAGGTGCAAAACACGTTCGTTTCGGCAATCGCCAACAATTATATTTCAGCATTCAGGACCGTGAGCTGGAAACACTGGAGATGGAAATGCTGCGTATGGGTGTGGCTTATGAAGTAGATACCGACGAATATGCCAATATTATCAGCTCCTATGTTTGCGATACCATCTTCAGCTATGAAAGCTGGTTAAAAGAAGGTGTTTATCGCGACATCTTTGATCTGTTCAATTATCAGCCACGGCTTAAGATAAACATAGTCGATCAGCAGCAAACTTTCGTGCCCTTCTTTAGCGGCAACTTAAATTTCATCTCGTCCGATGTAAGCAATTACTGGCATTTTTATATCCGGTTCCCAAAAACTAACCGGTTCTATCAATGGCCCTCGTTAGTTTATTCCGATGACATTGCCTTGCTGGCAAAGATCACTGAAGATGTAATTTTTAATCAGAAAGAGCACTTCTTCGATCAGCAAAAGGTTAATGAGTTATTTTTTTACAAGACTGCCAGTTCGAAGGTACCAACCGCTCTGAATCATCGCAGCGAACCGCTTAAAGTACCCGACTTTTACCTGCCCTACTATGAGGGCTTTAATAAATATGGTAACAACAAATACTGGCTTGGCGTTTATCGGAGAAATGAGCTTTTTCCGCTGGAATTTTTGAAAGACGTTTGCAACCTGTGTATTAAAACCAGGAATGGCCAGATCTATACCACGCCATGGAAGTCGGTCATCATTAAAGGTATAGAGCAAGCCGATCGTGTTGCCTGGGGAGTTATTTTGGATAGGTACCGGCTCAATGTTCGTCACGCAGCAAATGAACTTAACTGGCAAATAGAAGACCTGAGCGAAGAAGGCCTTGCTCTGAAACAGCAACTAGTTCGCGAGTTTGAGGAAGCCGATTTGCGTACTTACCGGCTTAGTTTTGCCATAAAAACCCAAGCCAAAACGGGACTGTTAGGCTCGATCGTCGTCAAAAAACAATCGCCAGGCATATTTGCTATTCAACATACACGGGATTTCAACCCAAATAACAAGGCCCTCATTGCCTATAAGGATGGATTAAGTGCAAACGACCTTGCACCGCACCTGGCAGAACTTTGCGAGCATTATTATGCTATGTCGGCTAAGGATACCACTCTGGTAAGTTCCAATGAGAATAAAAAAGACGGCAAAGAAGCGGCTCACCATCGCATGGTATATCAATGCAAAAATTGCCTCAGCATTTACGACGAACGATACGGCGATGAATTAAACGGAATAACTGCAGGTACGCGCTTCGAAAACATCGAAAATTATACCTGCCCGGTTTGCGAGTCGCCAAAATCAGATTTCGCAATTATTGAAGCCGTATATAGCTGATTTAACCTATAGTTTTACGTTGCCAAAACTTAGGCAACCAAAATGTCCGGCTCAACCCCGGTTTTGTCCGGTTCACACTAAAACACATTCTCATAGCTTCTCTGGCAGTGTAGTTTTGCTATGCCTGATGAGAAAAGAGCGTCAGGACAATCAAATTAACAATTTATCCGAGCAAAATGAGAAGTAATAACAACCAAAGTTACCGCCGCTTATTAGGCGCCGCCCTCTTAACTTTCGCAGCAATACTGCTGATTAATGTTAACCCTTTAAGAGCCGCTGATCGCACCGGGTATGGCGAACACAAAGTTGATACCCCTTCCCATCCGCATTTTGACCAGATCAAACAAATCAATGCCGGAGTCTTAAATGTCGGTTATGCCGAACAAGGTCCTGCAAACGGCCAGGCGGTCATCTTGTTGCACGGCTGGCCTTATGATATTAATAGCTATGCTGAAGTATCCGCATTGCTTTCCGCAAAAGGGTACCATGTTATTGTTCCATACCTGAGGGGTTACGGAACAACTAGGTTTTTATCTGATCAAACTCCAAGAAATGGACAGCCGTCGGTGTTTGCGGTCGACATTATCGCATTAATGGATGCCCTGAAAATTAAAAAAGCAATCATTGGCGGCTTTGATTGGGGCGCCCGTACCGCTGATATCGTTGCTGCCTTATGGCCAGAGCGTGTTGAGGCACTTGTATCCGTGAGCGGATACCTCATCGGCACCCCACAGGCTAACAAAGCACAGCTGCCCCCAAAAGCTGAGCTGGCCTGGTGGTACCAGTTTTACTTTGCCACAGAACGCGGCCGCATGGGCTACGCAGCCAATACACGCGACTTCAACAAATTGATCTGGCAAACAGCGTCACCTCAATGGCATTTTGATGATGCTACTTATGAACAAACCGCAAAATCATTTGACAACCCCGATCATGTAGCCATTGTGATAAGCAACTACCGCTGGCGCCTTGGTCTTGACGGTGGCGAAGCAAAGTTCAATGAGCTTGACAAAAAGTCGGCAGCAGTTCCCGTTATAACCGTTCCAACCGTTACCCTTGAGGGCGCCGCTAACGGAGCACCACACCCTGAACCATCTGCCTACGCAGCAAAATTCAAAGGCAAATATGCACATCATACCATTGCCGGCAGCGTAGGGCACAACTTACCCCAGGAAGCGCCAAAAGCTTTTGCCGATGCCATAATTGAGGCGGCCGGTTATGCAAAGTGATTCCTAATTGCATTATTCAAACTATCAGCCAATTACATACACAATTAGTAACTTTATTACACTAAATACCAAGCCTATGAAGAAAGCAACGAAAACGGCAAAATGGAAGATTATTCTTCCCGTTTTGCTGTTGCTGTTCCTGGTTATACAACTGATAAGGCCAGAGACAAAAAATCCGCCTGTTACAAAGGACATAGAAGCACCGGCAGACGTGAGGGCAATTTTAGTTCGTGCCTGTTATGACTGCCATTCAAACCAAACCCAACTGCGCTGGTTCGACCAATTGGCGCCTGCCTATTGGGGCGTGGCCGAGCATATAAAAGAAGGAAGAGCCGGGCTGAACTTTTCAGAATGGGATAAATTGTCACCGGCCGAACAACAAGGAAAGTTGTGGGAATCTGTTAACCAGGTTATCGCAGGCGCTATGCCTTTAAAAAGTTACGAGTTGGTTCATCATTCAGCTAAACTTTCGGCAAACGATGTGCAAGTGCTGAAACAGTATCTAAGTACTAGGGTTGTCAAGCCATCGGAAGATACAACCAAAGTCAACGCCTTAACCAAACAATATACACAATGGCAAGGCGGCAAAATGACACTTGAGCATTTGCCCAGAGCATTAAATGGTGTAGAATTTATACCTGACTATAAGAACTGGACGCCCATAAGTCCGTCAGAGCGTTTTGATAATGGAACCATAAGAGTAATTTTTGGAAATGACATCGCCATAAAAGCGATAAAAGACAAGCGGGTGAACCCATGGCCCAAAGGAACCACGTTTGCTAAAGTAGCCTGGGATCAGTTGGCGGATAAAGATGGCCACGTCCGTCCCGGTGCCTTTAAGCAGATCGAGTTTATGATTAGAGATGAAGAGAAATATGCTTCGACCAGAGGCTGGGGCTGGGCACGTTTTAAAACGCCTGAAATGATCCCTTATGGCAAGGATGTGATGTTCACCAATGAATGTATCAATTGCCATGAACCACAAAACAACCAGGACCTGGTTTTTAGCTCACCATTAAAACATTGACGATGAAACCGCAGATAATAACTTTACTTTTTTTGGCTTTGGCGGTAAGTTCCTGCTCGGAGAAAAAATCCCCGGATGAGATCATCAACGAAAAAGCCTCGCTACCTGAAGCTTTAAACTGGGAAGCAGCCGGTTATAAAGTGATCACTTCATATATTGATAAGAAAGACAGCACCATGTCGATATTATATGGTAATGACCTTGCCCGTAAAACATTCATTGCTTCAGAAAACAGGGTGATTCGCGGCGAAATGCTGGTTTTGGTCACCTGGAAACAAAAGGCAGATGAGAACTGGTTCGGGGCCAATATTCCGGGAAAACTCAACACCATCGAACTGATCAAAATTTCGGCCGGAAACAGTGGAGCAACTGCTATTGCTTATAGTCTATATAAAGGAAAAGCGTTCATCCTGTCAAAAGACACCACTGATAACCAGGTCCGCATCAGATATATTTTCAGTCAGCAGCCTTCGGTTATGCCGTGAGTGAAAATGCAAGCAACAAATTAAGGCGAATAGTGTATTCAACCTGCACTTGAATCATCTTCAACCTGGTCAGCGTAATAGATCTTAGTCTGCCCGCTATCCAATTTTACCGTAATCATTTCACCGTTGATCCGTTCAACAGTGCCTTCTCCGTCAGGTGTCAGCACCCTTTGGCCTACCTGTAAATTCGTATTCATGGCTGTTTTTACCCTCTTTTATAACCAACTTTTTGCTGGTCCGGGAGTTCCTGTGGCCCTGGGATATTTACTTCCGATGTCTCACTACCCGGTCCGCTGTCCTTGTCATGCAATGTAAAATTTTCATCTTCCGGAGAGTTTGCTTCATCGCTGCCGGCCGGGGTCAGGTTATCCTCTCCAAAGCTGTGCCCACCCATGCCCTGCCCTTCCATGCCCGGGTCGTTTGCATTCTTCATTTTGGCATGGCCAAATAAATAAGCTCTTTTCAGGTCTTTTTCTTCCAGGTTTTTATCATCCCCAACCCGGTAGGCATTGGGTCTGCCGGAGCTTATGGGTTGTTCTGCCGGTTTTTCCTTTTCTGCAGTTTCGCTCTCACTTACCATAACAATAAAATATTGATATAAAATAGTAATGATTTAAGGGGCATTAATGTTTTAAAAAACGACCGCTATTCTACTTTTTTGTTAGGGTGAGGACTTATTTTCTTATGATAAAATCGTTCTAATCTACTGACTTACCACGTTTATGCGAATGTTATCAAGCCTGCTCCATAACAAGCACTGCAGCCCCCTTTATTTCTCCTTTGCGCAATTTGGCGATAGCCTCATTCGCGCGCGACAACGGGAACAGCTCCGTTTGTGTATGCACCGTTATTGATTTAAGAAGGTCAAAAAAGTTGAGGCCATCGTCCCTGGTTAAGTTTGCAACGGAACGTATCACTCGTTCTTCCCAAAGCAGATCATAAGAAAAAGCAGGGATTGGGCTCATATGTATACCTCCGCATATCACCTCGCCTCCTTTATCAAGGTCTTTCAGGGCTTTTGGTATCAACTCGCCTGCCGGGGCAAAAATGATAGCTGCTTCAAGCTTTTCAGAAGGCGTGTCCGAACTTCCGCCAACCCAATACGCGCCAAACTCACGGGCAAATGACTGCGATTTGCTATCATTGTCCCTCGTAAATGCAAATACCTTTTTGTTTTGAGCCTTGGCTATTTGTATCAAGATATGTGCAGCTGCCCCAAAACCATACATCCCAATATTTGTGGCCTTCGGATTAATCATATGATAGGAACGAAAACCTATAAGCCCTGCGCAAAGCAAAGGCGCCGATTGAGCATTATGATACTGCTCAGTGAGCTTAAAACAATACTTAGAAAAAGCAACAGTATATTGGGCATATCCGCCATCAAGTGTATAGCCGGTAAATTTGGCATTCTCACATAGGTTCTCTTTCCCTTGCCGGCAATATTTACAAGTACCACAAGTATAACCTAGCCACGGGACCCCAACCAGGTCATTTCCTTTGATGTCCTGAACATTTCTACCTATCGATACAACTGTTCCGATAATTTCATGGCCGGGGACCAGGGGAAGTTTAGGACTGGTAAGCTCACCATCCAGCACATGCAGATCCGTCCGGCAAATGCCACAGGCTATTATTTTGATCAATACCTGGTCATCCCCCGGCGCAGGAATCGGAAGTTGCTTTAATGCAAGCGGCTTACCTACGCCTTCAAAAACCATTGCTTGCATAGAGGAAGGGTCCATTCGGATATTTAACTAATAGAAATATAAGGTTTTTTAGCAAGAAACGTTGCAGATCAGGTACTAATCCACAAAAATTACCACCAGCAATCTGGTTAGATTAAACTTTCTATTAAAAAATGATGACCGGCAAACGCCGGCCATCAAGTCAACCAACTGCAATCTCACGGTATAACCGCTATTAGATAGAATCCAAAAGCTGTGAAAATTGCCTACATTAATTTTTATTTTTTTAATTACCTGAATCCCACCAAACTCTTGAGGTGAGTTGGTCGCCACCTGGTAACCGGGCCACCGCGGCTTTATAGTTTACCGGATTGGTTAAAATTTCGGTTGAGAGATAGATCATGCGCCTTGGAATAGTGCCATTGGTAACATCGCCCGGGTAATTTACCGGAGTTAGCATCGGGTAGCCTGAGCGCCTCCAGTTGAACCAATTTTCAATAAAATTGAAATTAGTGCCTGTTGCAACCCAATATTGGGTATTGATCATCTGCAATGCGTTGGTCGCAGAACTCATATCAAGCGGGTGTTGATTCAAGTAATTAATGATTGTTGCCGGATCAATAATGGTTTGCGCGTCTAGCTGGGTTAGCGACTGCATGGCTCCCGAAACGCCGTTGGTATAATGCTGCTGAGCCGACCCGCCGACACTCCAGCCGCGTGCGGCAGCTTCGGCAAGCAGTAGCTCTGTTTCCGCGTAGCTAAGGATGAATATTGGACCGCCCAGTTTAAGATACAGACCGGTCCGCGGCCTGGAGTAGTTACCCAGCGGTGCAAAATCGGCCCCCGTTCCGGTTCCGCCCGGATATCCTGGGGATTTGCTAATATCCGTCAGGCCGCCCAATAGGTCGTATCCATTAGGCATGCCTTTTTGCAATGACGAATCCGGGTTACCGGATACGGTTTCGTTGCCATTATTTGCCAGTCCCGATGGTGGTATTTCGCCGATTACATTCAACCTTGGATCGCTGGTCTTTCTTAAATAATCGATCAGCGTTTTACTCCATCGCACTTGTTCATAATCAGTTAATGTCCGCAGCGCAACCGAGGTGGCATTCTGACTTCTTGAATTTGATGCATCCGTCTGTACAATAGCATTGTCTGCAATACCGGCGAATGTGCCGCCTGCTGCTGCTTTTTCAGTCCATTTCTGCGCTGTAATGGGGTCAATTTTTGTTAGCCGCATAGCTACCCGCAGCATCAGCGAATAACCAAACCGTTTCCATTTAACAATATCACCATTATAGAACAGGTCATTGGTCGGTTTAGGCTGATTAAGGTCCAGTCGCAAGATAGCCTTATCCAGATCGGCAAGCATTTGGTTATAAATATCCTGCTGTTTGTCATAAACCGGGTACTTAATGCCCTGTTGCGCCATATCCGCCTGCGAGTATGGGCAATCGCCATACATATCGGTCACACGCTGCAGAATGAGTGCGAACATAATATCACCAATGCCGATAAGATTGGTGTATCTAACCGAATCACGCTGCCTGCATAATGCCTGCATCTGCCTGATGCTGGATGATTCGTGGTAGTCTTGAGTAAAGATGGCGCCCTGGTAATCTGTAAAATTTGCTTCGTTGATATACTTATCGCCATTGTTATAGTAGTAATAAGTTGAGGCCAGCACTTGCGTCATCATACTTTGATACACCAATTGGTAATAGCCAGTATTGGCATAATTCAATTGTGCGGAAGCAAGTAGCGCGTTAGGGTCGAAATCTGAACCGGTGGCCTTGGTCGGATCAGTATTGATCTTATCCAATTGTGATTTACTGCAACCGGTTACAAGTGTGATCATGGCCAACAATATCAAAAACACATTCCGCATTGCTTATTTAAATTTCAGGTTAATATTCAGCCCTATCATCCTTGTTGCCGGCAATGCCTCGCCTTCAATTCCTGCATAGGTAAGGTCGGGCGAAAACTCCGATTCCGGGTCAATATTCCTGGTGTGCTTCAATATAGTAAACAGGTTTCTGCCAACAATATCAACGGTAACCATTCGAAAGGCATGCTGCATGAAATTTGGCGAAAAATCATAACCCAGTACAACTTGCCGAAATTTGATAAAGCTGCCGTCCAAAACTGAAAGTGCCGAAATATTTGTAGCCAGGGCCGGATAGTAAGTATATGCCGGTACATTGATATTATTTGGCTGCCCGTTTTCATTTACACCTTTTGCGACAATACCCGTTTCACGGCCCGGCAACGTGGCCTTGTTCAGGCCATACACATATGAGTAATCTTCTGTGCCCGAAAGCACCTTGTTCCCAAACTTATAGTCGATGAGAAAGGATAGATCGAACCGTTTATAATGAAAGCTATTCGTGAACCCACCATAATAGGTAGGCAGGGTGCCGCCCATTGCTTTAAGTTCACCACGTTCAGGAATACCATCGCCGCCGATTATAATATTGCCGCTCGCATCTCTTTTATAATCATAGGCCATTATCTGCGTAATGGATTTGCCTGCCACCAAAGCCGTATTGGCATTCAGCGGCCGATATGTGCCCGTGAGCAAATACTGGCTCGAACCATCAATAGATAACAATACATTGTGGATATGACTAAAATTAATTCCCGTTTTCCACGCGAAATCATTTGTTTTTATCGGGGTGCCGGTCAGCAATATTTCGATACCCGTGTTTTTTGTTTTACCAACATTAACGTAAGCTGAGGTAAAACCCGTCGCCACAGATTGCTGCGCATTGGTGATCTCGTTATGCGTTATGCGGCTAAAATATGTAACATCCAAACCCAGCCTTTCCTGGAAAAAATTAAGGTTCATCCCTGTTTCAAACTCTGTAAGTGTGAATGGCTTCAGGTTATAGTTGGGCAATTCTGAAGGGAAACTGCCTATAGGCACGCCGTTGACCGTATTGTTAGAAGTAAAGTACAATTGAGTAGTATAGGGTTGTGAGGGCTCGCCGCTTGTTTTGGCATAGCTGGTACGGAACTTTCCCGAACTGAGCGCTGGCAAATGCAGCAACTCGGAGAACAGGAAACTGCCCGATATGCCCGGGACAAATATGCCCCTGCTATATGCGGGAAGAGTAGAGAAAACATCATAACGGCCGGTAGCGGCAACGTTTAACAGATGCATAAAATCAAAATCTGCTGAATAGTATGCAGACTGGGTCACGATCTCCGAAACGTTATCAATATATGAGGTACTTACCAGGTTTGATGGTGTATATAAATAAGGCCTAATAAATTGAGAACCTGTGGTTTCAGACAGACTATATTGTCTTTTTCTAAAATTTCCACCGGCTGAAAAATCAAGGCTCAGCTTCGGGGCAAACGATTTGCTCGCCGAAAATAACAGATCCGTATTCAACTCGCTGGTCCGTGATTTACTCAAACCATTCAGGCCGCCTTGCTCGTTCACGGTAAAGGCAGTACCCGTAGGCAGCACATTTAGCAAACCATCATTGTTAATATCATATCCCAGGCGCCCTTGCAAATAGACATTATCTGAGAAGCTATATTTCAGAATTGCCGCTGTGATAAACCGATTGCGCGAAGAGTTGTCGATCTGCCTGTTCACCACAAAATATGGATTGCTTATATACACATTACTGTTCCATTGCATTTCATTACCTGTCGCCGGATCATACCCTGGCTTAAGGCTTGATTGCCTTGCACTGGTGGCCAAAAATCCGATACCATAGTTTACATTCATCGGGCCATCGCTCAGGTATGAGCGGTTTTTGCCTTCTTCGTTAATATAATTTCCATTAAAACTTAGTTCCAGATGGCTGGTGATGTCATAAGACGCGTTTAACTTAAAGGTTTTACGGTTCATACTACTGTTAGGCACAATCGATTCATCATTCATATTTGATGCTGATGCCCTGAAGGTAGTTTTATCGTTGCCACCGCTAACCGATATCGTATTGGTAAACGAAGGCGCGTTGCGGTAAAACATATTAATATTGTTTTTTACAGCCGAATACCGGTAGTAATTGCCATTAAACTGTATTGTCGATTGCCCGTCAAGCTTTTCCCCCCAGCTGAGCAATCCCGATGATACTGCACTTGCCACAGTCGTTGGTCGCATATTTTGCGAGCCTTGCCCATACACATATTGAAAATCCGTATTGTTTATTGCATGGCTCACCGACAGGTTCATATTATACTCGACCAGGGGCCCGGTATTTTTCTTGCCGGTTTTAGTTGTTATAAGGATAACGCCGTTTGCAGCACGTGCACCGTACAAAGCAGATGCCGCTGAACCTTTTAGCACAGTTATGGTCTCAACATCGTCGGGATTAATGTTGCCCAGGCCATCGCCATAATCAGCACCCCCATATTCGTTGGCACTGCCGCGTTGGGTATTGTCAATCGGTATTCCATCCAGTACTACCAGTGGCGGACCCGCGTTCATACTTGCCACGCCGCGTAGAAAGAGCCGCGCAGATGATGCCGGCCCACCGTTGACACCACTTACGTTTAATCCTGCCACCTGCCCTTCAAGAGATAAGGCTAAATTGCTTTCCCTGGCTTTGATAAGTTCGTCTCCGGCTATTGCCGATACCGAATAACCGACTTTTCGATCAGCTTTTTTAATATTCAATGCCGTTACCACGATCTCATTCAGGCCTTTTGCCGATGGCTGTAGCAAGAGGCTGATATCCTGGTCTTTATTCCCCGCAACAATTTCTGCAGCGGTGTAACCCACAATTGAAATTCTGATTATCGCACCAGGTGTGCAGTTGATTGTAAATCTGCCATTGCTGTCGGTTACAGAGCCCCGGCCTGTATTTTGTATACTTACGGATGCCCCCGGCAACGGCGTTTTGTTTTCATCAAATACCACACCTTTTATTTGCCGGGTAGCTGAAGTATCACTCAATGAACTAATAACAATCAGCGTACCGGTAACAATATGATAAGAATAATTGGTACCTTTTAATAGGTTACGGAGCACCATCAATGCTTCCTCATTTTTCGCATGTACAATAACCGGCTGGGCGGGGAGTTGATCTGAGCGATAGATAAACCGATAAACGGTTTGCTTCTGAATATCATTGAGCACTTGATCGAAACTCGCGTGCTGATAGTTGAGTGAAACCCGTGTTTGTGCGAATGTTTTATCAAAACCCGATAAAGTTATAATTAGGAGACATACTCCTATTAACTTCATCAATAGATTAGAAAATAAATTCGTCATTGGTTACCGGACCGAACTTGAGCTTAATGCCCGGTAAAATAACATTTAATTGGTTAAAAAATATAAATACCGCCGTTCGCGATTTTGTAATTGAATTTGGCAACCAGTTTCAACGACAATAGTACCTGGTTAATGTCTTCTTTGCCGAACTCACCAGTCAATTTTACCGTTTTCAGGCTTTTGTTATTAAAAATGATGTTTACGCCGTATTTTCTTGAAAGGCTATTGGCCAGCAGACTGAAAGGCTGATTTTTAAAGATGATCTTATTCTGCATCCAGGCGGTTTCAATGTTGGTGGTGTCAGAATCAAGATGAGTGCCTTTTGTAAGGAAATATCCGGTATTCTCTATCACCAGTTTATCTGAAGGCCTCAACAGAACTTTGCTGTCATACGCATTTTTTACCGATGCCTGTATGCTGCCTCTGAAAAGGGTGGCCTCGAATAGCGAATCGCTATTGTAGCATTTAATATCGAACGCCGTGCCAAGCACTTGTATGTCTGATTTGCTGGTATGTACGATAAAAGGATGACTGTGATCTTTGGCCACATCGAAAAAACCTTCGCCACTTAAATAAACCTCCCTCGTTTTGCCTGTGAACGCATTTGGATATTTTAGAACCGATGCAGCATTTAATGTGGCAGATGTACCGTCGGGCAGTTTGATACTCTTTACAGCGCCATTTCCAGTCTTTAGTTCATTCAGCACTAATGCAGTTGTCGTATCGGGCTTTAACTTAATGAAGTAAAAAAATATCGAAATGACTATCAACACCGATGCCGCAACAGCGATCCTTAACAACAATACCATACTTTTCTTCGGCTTCTGCAGTCCAATGACGTTGCCTGTATCCGAAATTTCGGCTTTGAGTTTAATATTTTCAAAAATGCTGACAATATTCTCGTAAGGTTCGTCATCCTCCGTCCAATACGCTTTAATGGCTTCATACTCTCTCTGAAAAGAGAAATCACTAGCAATGAGCCGGTTAAACTCAGTAAGTTCGTCAGCGGATATCTCTCCGGACAACTTTTTTGCCAATAACTCTGTGAATTGCTCTTCCATTAGTGTACCTGATACAATATGAGATCATTTTTTGAATAAAAATGCCTACAACCTTATGAAATATTTTATGAGATATGCTGACATGATCAGCATAACTAAAAATTTCCCCTCGTCATTTCGTCCGCCAATGTTTTCAGAAAGTGGCTTTAAAACTGTTCTTAATTTAGCTATTGCCCTGAAAAGTTGCGTTTGCACGGTGCGTGGAGAAATATCGAGAATCTCAGCCACCTCCTTGTACTTCAGGCCATTTTCTTTTATCAGCCTGAAAACTATGCGCGCTTGTGCAGGCAATGTTTCAATGGCCTGATCAAGCTGATGATGTAATTCCTTCCGCTCGATCTTTTTTGAGGGGTCAGAATAATCTACTAACCGGAATTCATGCTCCGCTATCTCGACCATATACACGTTTGAATATTTCTTAAGGTGTTGGAGCGATTGATTTTTTACCGCAATGAATAAATAGCTTTCCGGATATTCTACATGAGCTAGTTCTTTTCTGTTATTCCAGCATTTTACAAATACCTCTGATACGATATCCTCAGCTGGTTCTCGATGATTTACATAGTAAATACTGAATTTGATAAGCTTGTTAAATAATGCATAATAAAGTTTCTCGAAGGCTTTGGTGTCGTCTTCAAGACAGATTTTTAACCATAACTGAGTTAAATCGGTTTTCACTTTTGGCTGCTATATAGATATAGCTATTATAGAAATATGGCTTGCAATGTACTAATTGCTTTGAATCTAACAAACAAATTAATCTGATAGCTGACTCAATACTGATTTATGTTAAAGCGCAACTTTTGTTGAAACAGTCTGATAATTAAAAAATTATAAAAAATTGTAGGCAATTTCTCCCCGCGCGGCATTATACCTTTTATAGACCAATTATCTATAATTTATTAATTCTAAAACATTGATTATGAAAAGGCCCAGGCACATCACTGCTAATTAATTTAGATATGCAATGTGATGGCTGTGTGGTGACAAGATTAAAATGGGAAGAGTAAAAATAAGATTACCGAAATTTTATACATCTCAAGATTAACTGACCCGATTTATAAACCCAAAAAAAACGCCTATGAAGAAACACGAATGAATTGTTAAGTAATATCCTACCAATTATTAAAAAACCAAACTAAATTAGTATGAGAAATTTTAATTTTTTAAAGATCTGCATGCTGCTGGCATGTGGCTTACTATTCATCCTGCAATCTTGTAAAAAAGACCTGCAAACTACCGCACCCACGACTAACCTGCAAAATAAGGTAAACATAAAAGGTCAAAGAAGCCTGGCTACCAAAACGGGCCCTTTATCGGTTTGCTATATTGAGGTGAATAACAACAGCATATTGGACGTTGGTAAATATACTTTGTCCACCACAGGTGCTAATGTATTTGACATTGGGATAATCTTTGCAGCAAATATCAATTATGACACAATTGCTGACACTGCGGTACTGTACTTTAACACACAGGTAACAAACGTGTTAAATAATGCAGCGACACAGATAAAGCCGCTGCAAAATCAAGGGATAAAGGTGACACTATCCATCCTGGGCAATCACCAGGGAGCAGGTATATGTAATTTTCCAACACAGGCTGCAGCTCAACGCTTTGCAGTGTTGCTTGCTAACGCCGTTAATAAATACGGGCTCGACGGTATTGATTTTGATGATGAATATGCTGATTACGGCACCAATGGTACAGGTCAGCCAAATGCCTGGTCATTTGTATACCTGGTTAGCGCGTTGCACCAATTAATGCCAACTAAGATCATATCTTTTTATGACTACGGACCGGCGGCTTCCAATCTTTCATACAACGGTGTTACGGTTGGTTCGCAGGTTAATTACAGCTGGAATGCTATTTATGGCACCTGGTCTGTACCAAACGTTCCTGGCTTAGCCAACAGTCAACTAGGGCCTGCCGCTATCGACATTACCAGCACATCGCAAAGCACAGCAAACTCGCTGGCACAACAGACAGTAACCAATGGTTATGGCATTTATTTAACCTATAATCTCACTGATGCAGATGCGCATACCTATATTTCAGGGTTCACCAATGCATTATACGGCAGCGCTGCCATATATAATGGGGGGACTGGCGGTGGTGGTGGCACGATCACCGGTACGCATTCTATTGTAAGTGTTCAGTCGGGGTTAGCACTCGACGGTGGCCCCAACACTTTAAGGACCAAGCCATGGCTTTACGGCGCTAATGGTACAGCGGATCAGCAATGGACAATTACAGCATCTGGCAGCGGTTACTCTATTGTTAGTGTCCAATCAGGCCTTGCACTGGACGCAGGGACCAACAGGCTGAAGAGTTACCCGTACGTATACACATCAAATGGCTCGACTAATCAGCAATGGAAAATCACGACTTCAGGGAGTGGTTATGCCATTACCAACGTTCAATCCGGACTTGCACTCGATGGCGGCCCTAATACACAGGGAACTTACCCATGGCTTTATACTCCAAACGGCACAGTCGACCAACAATGGATACTCAAGTAAAATGGCAGAAAATACTGTTCGGACTTGAGCAGCCAGCTTAATGACCTTCTAATTGTGCGCGTTCTAAAGCAAGCATCGCTATGAGTAATTGTAGTGGTGCTTGCATTTTTTCAGTGATATTCCTTCTTATTCTTGGCCCGATTCAATTTAGCAAACCCTGAAACATATTATTATATCGCGGTCACAAATATTATATATCTTGTTATGACTTGTTAGTTAAGCACAAATGTTTATATCTTTATATCAATTATATTATTGCTACTAACGTAGTATCGCAAAACCCAAGTTATATTTAGCTATTTCAGAACATGAGGCCGCTTAATTCATTTCGGGACGATGAATTGGTTACCCTTTTAACACAAGGCGATGAATTAGCGTTTAGTGAAATATATGAACGCTACTGGCTAAAACTTTACAACGAAAGCTATAAAAGGCTAAAGGATGAAACATCGTGTGCTGATGTGATACAAGATGTTTTTGCAGATTTGTGGCTTAACAGGGAAGGCCGAAAAATTGACAACCTTGTTGCTTACCTATTCACCGCCGTAAGGTATCGTATCTTTTCCTTGTACAAAAAGGCAAAGAACATAGATGCTTTTGCAGAGCCCATTGAATTTATAGCAGCTTCCGCTTCCGACCCTGACTCTCTTTTCTTTGAAAAAGAAATACGTGAGTGCATTGATATTTGGCTGAATATGCAGCCGGAAAAAAGAAGGAAGGTTTTTGCCATGAAATTTTGCCAGGACCTATCCACCCGCGAGATTAGTGAGATACTTCATGTATCGCAAAAAACCGTTCAGAATGAGTTTACAATTTCGTTAAAGCAACTTCGCGTTCACTTGGGGAAAATCATATCCTTGATGCTCTAATATTACCTCAAGCACCTATTATTCGCAACTACAACATTTTTTAAAAAAAAATTAAAATTGAATGGGAGATTCATACAAGTTTTGATACATGTATAAAAAACCCAATTATGCCTCCCCGCTTAAAGAAAGATTTTTTAAAGCTGGTTGAAAAGTATTTGAATGGCAGTGCATCATCCGAAGAGTTAAATGCGATTGAAAATTATTACTCGCACTTTTCCAACGACCCGGATATCACTGACAATTTAAATGAAGAGAAGATCAACGCACTCAAAACCGGCCTGAGACAAAAAATTGACGCAAAAATCGATCGCGCTGAAAAGCGGGTTGTTCCTTTATACAAAAGAAGGTCGTTCCAGGTAGCAGCGTTAATCCTGTTATTTTTGATGATTGGCTTATTCGCGGCAAACAAATTAAAGAAAGAGCCCGCAAAGTTTCAGGCTGAAAATTATGACCTGGCACCAGGCAGCAATAAGGCAACTCTCACGCTTGCAGACGGATCAAAAGTTGACTTAACCACCGTAAAAAATGGAAAGCTTGCTGCACAGCCGGGCAGCCATATTATCAAACAAAACGAGCAATTAGCCTACAGGGCTGCAACGGACAATGCAGTTGCTATAAGTTATAATACGCTTACAACACCTAAAGGAGGGCAATACCAGGTTACGCTTGCCGATGGGACAAAAGTGTGGCTAAATGCTGCTTCTTCCTTAAAATTTCCAACCACGTTTACAGGTGCGGAAAGGGTTGTTGAGCTGACTGGTGAGGCATACTTTGAAGTTGTACACAATTCAAAACAACCTTTTAAGGTGAAAACGGCTAATCAAATTATTCAGGATATAGGCACCCAGTTTAATGTAAACGTTTACGCGGACGAAGATGCAGCAGCAACCACCCTGGTTGAAGGCAGTGTGAAAATATTGAATGCCGGAAAACAAACCATCATTAAACCAGGGCAGCAATACCTGCAAAAGGAGAACGGGGTATCGGGGGTGAAAGGTGATGTAGATATTGACGAAGTAACCGCCTGGAAAAATGGCATGTTCCAATTCAACAATGCGGACATAAAAACTATTATGCGGCAAATAAGCCGGTGGTATAACGTGGACGTTGAATACCGCGGACAGGTGCCCGCATCAACTTACCACGGGCGAATATCAAGAAACTCAAATGCATCGGCTGTCTTAAATATATTGGAATTGGGCGGCATTGATTTTACAATAGAAAGGGGGAAAATCATCGTAAAGTAATCACTGGTAAATGAAGTTAAAAGGCCGGGCCCGATAGCTTTACCAGCAAAAAAGCCGGAACGTGTTGCGAGCACTCTCCGGCAAAGCGGCTGGGCTAAACAAAATAGAGTAAGCTATATCTATTCAAAACCCAAAAACCAAACAAATGTATGGAAATTTCTACTATTAACCCGCTGAGGCATTACTACTCACGGTTTAAACAGATCATGTTGGTTATGAAACTAACTATTGCTCTTATCACAGTGTTCTGCATTCACCTGCACGCGGCTACGTTTGGCCAGAACATTACGATAACTGATAAAAATGTAAAACTTGAAAAAGTTTTAAGCGATATCGAAAAACAAAGCGGTTATACATTCTGGTACAAAACAGATGTTGTAAAGCAATCTTATAAGGTGACCCTGGATGTAAAGGGGCTCAGCCTGGACAATACACTCCAGCTTTGCTTTAAAGACTTGCCAATAAACTACAAAATTGTTCAAAAAACAATTGTGCTTACTGCAAAAACTACGGTAAGCGCGGAGGTTACGCCCATCGCCCCTATCAACATAAATGGTAAAGTGGTTGATGACATGGGCCTTCCGCTCCCCGGCGCAACAGTAAGGGTGAAAGGTACCAACATCGTTACCTCAACCGATGCAAACGGCACCTTTAAAATAACCGTACCCGATAAATCGGCTGTGCTTCTAATTTCATTCATAGGTTATGCCGAACAGGAAGTGACGGTCGGCGACAAGGCCAGCATTACTATCAGCCTGAAGCCTACCGCTAGTTCGTTAAACAGTGTTGTGGTAACTGCCCTGGGTATAAAACGCGAAGCCAGGTCACTGGGCTATTCGGCACAAACAGTTAAAGGAGACGATGTGATCCAAGCTGCGCCGCCCAACGTGGCTGAAGGCCTGATGGGAAAGGTATCGGGCTTAAATATTACTGTACCAAACGGTGTGGAAGGCGCGTCCACCCGTATCGTGATCAGGGGTAATAACAACATTTGGGGCAATAACCAGCCGCTCATTGTAGTCGATAACGTTGTTGTTGACAACGAACCGCTGCAACCAGGAGGAAGGATACAATCCCACATTGATGCATCAACCCAGGGAAGTACAGATGTTTCCTATACAGGCAGTGCTGGCCCCTCCCCACCGCCTACTGATTTCGGGTCATTTCTAAACACGATAAACCCTGACGATATAGAAAGCGTTAACGTTTTAAAGGGGCCTACCGCTGCGGCTTTATATGGCGCTCGCGGGGCCAATGGTGTTATACTGATCGTTACTAAAAAGGGCGGAAAAAAACAGGGCTTTGGGATAGACTACAACTACTCCATTCGCTGGAACGATCCGTACCGGTTTATGAAATTGCAGGACGAATATGGCGGCGGCATGACTGAAGCCCTTTATTCCGCTAATCCGCCGTTTTATAAGAACTCCAGCGGGCAGGACAGGGAGGAAAATATAGGAGGCGACCAGTATGGATCGGATATCAATATACCGGGGGCCTATGTAAGCCCGGGCGTTACCAGCCCCGCCGGTGGTGCATTTTACACTTATATCGGCTTCCCTGGTGATGGCTCATCGTGGGGGCCGAGGATGTCGGGCCAGCCCCTGGTTTGGTGGGACGGCAAAACCAGACCATATACCGGAAATTCAAATATTTTCCAAAGTTTCTATAAAACCGGCAATACACAAACGCATAATATAGCAGTATCCGGAGGTGGCGATTTAGGCACATTGCGTGCATCTTATACCCGCACATCAAACGATGCAATAACCTATAACACCAATAGCACAACTAACACGTTTAACCTGGGTTCGTCTATCAACGTTAGCAAAAAAGTAAAGGTTGATGCAACAGCCAGCTATATTAACCTATACAAGTTCAATCCGTCAAACCTTTATAACGAAAGCGGAAACGCTGGTAACAGCAATATCGGTTTAGCGTACATGATACCTTATAATATACCGGTTGATTATAAGCCGATTGAAAAGGGGCTGACATACAATGCGGACGGATCGCAAAATCAAACACTCCTTAGCAACTCCAATAACCCGAATATGCCATGGGAGTACGGACAGCAATACTACTGGTGGAACCTGTATAACAATATTACCACATTTACTCAAAATCAGCTGATCGGCTCAATTTCGCTGAATGCCGAAATTACATCCTGGCTGAAAGCTAGCGGAAATGTGGGTTTGAATTATTATACAAACCAATATGAAACAAAGGATAAACCGTATGACTCTGCAGGACTGCATGGCTCGTATGCAAACGACCTGGCCAATACCTTTACCGAGAACCTGGATGGCAGGTTGATTTTTCATAAAGAAAATATTGCAAAAGACTTTAACGCAAGCCTTACAGTAGGTGCAAGAAAATGGTATACCCGTTTGTATGACCTGGCGCAAACAAACCCAGGGCCATTCAATTATCCTTTTATATACAACCTGAACAATTTCAACGGCACCAGTTACCCTCGGCCTTCAGAGAACAGAAATGAGGAGCAAATAAACTCGGTATATGGTTTGGCTAATTTTTCATACAAAAATTACTTGTTCTTAGACTTGTCTGGAACAAATGATTGGTCTTCTACACTACGCCCAACAAACTGGAGTTATTTCTACCCGTCCGCAAGTTTAAGCTTTGTATTTACAGATGCGTTTGACCTGGGTTCTGCCAAGAGTTGGTTGAGCTATGGCAAACTGCGTATCAGCGAGGCCTCAAGCGCAAACGCATACATCCCGTATCAAAACGGATTGGTTTACGGCAGCTCAGGTAATCAGGGGTTCCCAACTGCTTTGTCGCTGCCAGGCAGTTATCCTACTAATATTGGCCCACAGCGTTCAAAATCATTTGAGATAGGTCCCGATTTGGGCTTTTTCAATGACAGGCTAAATTTAAATGTCACCTATTATAACACCTATTCGGATCACCAAATATTAGGTATTAATGTCGCCCAATCATCTGGAATCAATAACGTGTTAATTAACACGGGGGCACTGCGAAACAGAGGTATCGAATTCACATTAAATGCCAAAGTGCTCAAGACTAAAGATTTCTCCTGGGATGTAACTATAAATGGCGCTCATAATCAAAATAAGGTCGAATCTTTAGAGCCTGGCATAGATTATTTGCCGCTTGGCAGTTGGTTTGGCACCGACGGCGTTTCCATGAGAGTTAAAGTTGGGGACAACTATGGCAGCATTTACGGTAATGATTACAAATATGTAAACGGCCAGAAAGTAGTGAACCTGATTTATGATAATGGAGTGAACACCGGGCATGGGCCGGTTCTTGGCGCACAATATGCAACAACAGATGATGTTGTTAAGATAGGCAATGCTACGCCTAAATTGACCGGCGGCATTTCGCAAACGTTCCGTTACAAAAATCTAAGCCTTTACGTATTGGCTGACTTTAAGATCGGCGGCCAGATATGGTCGGGCGACTATGCAACCATTATGGGACAGGGTATGGCGCCTGAAACAGTTTGGGAAAGAGACGGACATGGATTGCCATATACCTTCCCAGACGGTACTAAGGCCAATGTTGGGGTAATTTTACCAGGCATCGTATTAAACCCTGCAACCGGACAATATGAACAAAACACCAACGTGGTTAATTCATGGTGGAAATATGCAGGCAACTATCAGTCATGGGATAATCTCAATATTCCGCGCAGCAACACTATATTTAATGATTCCTGGGGAAAACTGCGCGAGCTGACCATTACTTATAATCTGCCGAAAGACCTGGTAAGCAGGACAAAAGTGTTCCAAAGTTTATCGCTTTCGTTGGTTGGACGCGACCTGTTTTACCTGTTTACCACACTGCCTGATAGGATAAACCCAGAAAGTATTGTCAGCACATCTAATGTACAGGGAATACAATTTGGTGGTTTGCCGGGAGTACGGTCTTATGGTTTTTCGATTAAAGCGGGATTTTAATATAGTTTAAAGAACCCTTAAAAAAAATGTTATGTCAAAGTATCATAATATAAAAACCTGGACAGGGATTATAGCCGCAACGCTGCTTATTGCGATTTTCGCTTCCTGTACTAAGGATTTTCAAAAAATAAATGCGACCTGGAACGCTGCCGCGGTGGCAACCCTGCCCCAGCTCTATCAAAGTATAGGTGCAAATCTTGACAATACTGCCGAGGGCGAAGATGCTACCAGTACCCGGTGGCTGTACCCTATTACCCAACAGGGAGCTGTAATTGCCAAATCTGATTATACCTACGGCCAGGGGGCAAACTGGAGCGGTTTCTATCAAAATCTGGCCGCCATAAATCAAATGTTTAGTATGATAGCCGCGCAGCCCGACTCAGCTAACTATACCAATATAAAGGCGATGCTGAAGGTCCTGAGGGCATACCAAGCCATTGAATTATCGAATTTCTATGGCGACATTCCTTATTCAAAAGCATCTCTGGGCTTTTCGGGTAAAACTGCGGACCTTACTGTACCTTATGATAAGCAGCAGGCCGTTTATCTTTCTTGTTTGAAGGATCTTACCTGGGCTGTCGATCATTTTAGTGCTGATGCTAGTCAGCATTCATTGGGCTCCAGCGAGTTCTTATTTGCCAATGACATCAATCAGTGGAAAAAATTTGCAAATTCTCTCCGCCTGCGTTATGCGCTAACTATGTATGACAAAGATAGCGCTGATGCCGGGCCAATTATTGCAGATGCACTGTCCAAACCATCATTATTGTTATCAGACCCGGTTTTGGATGTAGCCGGGCTTGGTCAAACTAATATCCCAAATATATCGTTTGATCTCGGCGGTGGAGGCCGGGGCTGGTCTTTTCGTCAGGAATGCCGCGTTCGGATGGGCACAACGATGTGGAACTTAATGAGCAACAGTAATAAGCCGGATGGAACCGATATCTTCGATCCAAGGTGCTTGATCTATTTCGAGGAAAATGGCAGCAGTCAATGGGTACCTTATCCGCAAAACCCGGTTTCTGCTATAACCGATGGCGGCGACCCTTACAACACTGACAGGGATGCAGACTGGACCAAAGATAAAGCAGGCAATTTGTATTCTGACTTTAACTACTACTGGGGCAGGGATGGAAATATAGCAGGCTCTACCGGCGCAGTTCCTGAAATTTTTATGAGCGCGGCCGAAGTACATTTCCTGACAGCTGAAGCATATGCAAAGGGTGCCGGTGTACCTGCAAATATGTCTACTGCACAAAGCGAATATAATGCAGGGATAGCGGCCTCTATCATATTTTGGACAACAGCTGCCTCTAAATCTTCGGTATGGGTTATGAACAAGCCTACGCCAGCTACGTCAAACGACGTTCGCATAACTGCTGTGCAAACCAACCCGAAAGTTCTTTTTAACCCAGCAAATGCCACCCAGTTAATTTATGCGCAAGAATGGATTGATCTTTTCCGCCAGCCATGGGTGGCCTGGACCTTAATGAGGAGGACAGGCGGTGCAACTCCGCAGGATACAGATAATCCGACAGGGTATGCGCAAAAATATGGCGCATTACAGCGGTATCAATATCCTGGTGACGAACAGCAATACAATCATTCCAATTGGGTTGCCGCTACAGGGGGTAACGATGTTACCAGCACCAAAATTTGGATAGCGAAATAATTTAGTTGAGAATAAAGTTGATGCGAAACGCCTCGGGTTGAAAAACCTGGGGCGTTCGTTTTTATACTCTGCCCCTTTTCCTTTTAAATATCCAAACAAAAATTTGCTGATCTATTAGGCTCAATTGAGTGTCCGGGTGGATAATCTGATTTGAACAATTATAATTGTTAATCATACACTTCTTTTTTAATTTAAAAAAACTACATTTGAAAAAGAGGCTTTGTATTTAATTTGTTCAAAAGCCGGAACCAAATTATACGCCGTTACTGACCTTTATGAAGAGACCTGTACTTATCTTATTGGGAGTGCTTATTTGCGTTTGTACGCATGCGCAAGGCTTATTCGCCAAAAAAGTAATGAAATACTCATTGAAAGATGGGCTTTCATTTGGCATAGTAAATAGCATAACCCAGGATAATAAAGGTTTTATGTGGTTTGCCACAGACGATGGCTTAAATCGTTTCGATGGTACCAATTTTAAGGTTTTTAAACCCGAGCCTAACAATCCGTATAGTTTACCAAGTAATTATGTTCAAAATATATTTAAGGACGCTTACGGGGAAATTTGGATATCTTCAAGAAGGGGAATCTATAAGTTAGATACCAGAACGGAGCGATTCTCCAAATTTAGTCCAGCCGGAGATCAATCAGCTTGTCTAAATTATGTAACCAGTATTTTTGAAAATAAGAAAAATCAGTTATGGTTTTCATGTGGCGGTTCAGGTTTTTCTTTTTATGACAGAAAGAGCAAACAGTTTAAAATTTATAACAAACACAGATTACCGGGTTTATCGGGTACTATAGTCGTCAATGTCATTGAGGACACCCGCGGGTTGTTGTGGGTTGGCACTTTGGATGGCGGGTTAAATGTTTTCGGTATTGAAGACGGGGTGATTTTAAAAAACTTAAATGCCCAATTTCCATTGGGTATAATTCCCCCCGGCAGAATCAATGCCATTTACGAAGACCATAACCATGATATTTGGATAGCTGCAAGTAAAGGGTTATTCCTTTACAGAAGAAGCGAAAATAAAATTCATGCTTTTTCGGGCTCAAAGTATAAGTTAAGAAGCAACTATTTTTCCTCGCTCCTTGAGGATGATAATAAAAATCTGTTGATCGGCTTACAGGACGGGGGATTATATAACATCGATCTTGACAAAGCTGAAAAGTCGGACTACAAGGATGTGATAATTAGTCCCGTAAAATCCGAAGACAATTATAGCATAACAGCAAGATCCGTTCAGACTCTATTTCAGGATAAAGATAAAAACATATGGGCCGGAACTTACGGCGACGGCATTTATATGCTGAGCAGCATCCCGGCAAAGTTTAACAAATTTCAAAATAAACTGGTAGATAGTTATGGGTCGAGTTTCTTAAGATACTATGGCATGTGCATGGATGACGAAGGTTATTTATGGCTGGGTACTGATGGCGATGGAATATATAAGAAAAAACTCACCGGCGATGTGGTAAAATATTACAGAGCAGATGGGAAAAAAGGATCGTTAACAGACAATGCGATACTTTGCGCTTATAAAGATCATTCAAATACTCTGTGGTTTGGTTCGTATTCGCAGGGACTTTTCCGCTATAATAAAGAGACCGACTCCTTCACTAACTTCATTCATAAAACTGGCGATCCTTCAAGCATCGGCTTAAACGATGTGCGCGTAATACTGCAAGACTCAAAAAACAATTTGTGGGTTGGGACAAATGGCGGAGGGTTAAGCATGTTGCCGGCAGGGAAGGACAAATTCGTCAATTACAATCCGCAAAACAGCACCATCGCATCAAATAATATCCGTGCACTTGCAGAAGACAAGCATGGTAATTTGTTTATCGGAACATACTCCTCGGGTCTTAAATATTATATAAGAGAGCAAAACAAATTTGTCGATTATTTCAATCAATCCCAGATTGAAAAATTTTTATCCAGCCAGGTTATATATTCATTGTATTTAGATAATAACGACAACCTTTTGATAGGGACAGAAGGAAACGGTCTTGTTATATATGATATCAGACATAAGACGTTTAAACAGTATACTGAAATAGAGGGGTTGGCTGATAATACGATCAATGCAATAGAAAAAGATGATTCAGGAGATATCTGGATAAGCACAAATAAAGGGTTGTCACGAATTGGGGCAAATACAAATAACATCACCAATTACGACATTTCAGATGGGTTGCAGGGCGGTCAGTTTAATCCACGGTCATCCATGTATTGCAACAAAAGGAAGTTTATGGTTTTTGGCGGAACAGAAGGTTACAATATTTTTTATCCGGCAGAGGTAAGACAAAATACATTCAGGCCAAAAGTTTTAATAACAGGTCTGCAGTTATTCGGAAAAGAAGTTGAAGTTGGCCAAAAAGATAATATACTGAGCAAAGTTATCAATGAGTCAACTGAAATTACTTTACAACCAAATCAATCAGTCTTCTCAATTCAATATGTGGCTTTAAATTACGCCTATGCCCAAAAATGTGAATTTGCCTATAAGCTGGACGGGTTGGAAAAAAACTGGAACTACGTAAAAAATCAAAAGTCAGTTACTTACCGGTACCTTCCGCCAGGTGAATATATATTCAAAGTAAAGGCCGCCAACCAGGACGGGTTATGGTTTGAAAACTACGCCACCATGAAAATTAAGATCCTTCCGCCATGGTATAAAACGTGGTGGGCGTTCTTGAGTTATTTCGTTATTACCGTAACGCTTATTTATTACTATATACTTTATCGTAATAACCAGGCTAAGCTGAAGTATGAAATAAAAATTGCGCAGATGTCTGCCGAAAAAGAGAAAGAACTCAACGAAAAGAAGCTTTCTTTTTTCACCAACATTTCCCACGAATTCAGGACGCCGCTTACATTAATTATAAACCCAGTTAAGGAGTTATTATTTAGTTCCCCGGAAAAAGTAAACGATGCAAGCAATCTGAACATCGTTTACCGGAATGCACGACGGCTATTAAGTCTTGTCGATCAATTATTATTATTCAGAAAAGCTGACAGTGAGGTTGATAAGCTCAAAATAGTAAAACTGAATATCGTCAACTTGTCGAAAGAGGTTTTTTTATGTTTCAGTCATCAGGCAAAGAGCAAGAGTATACAGTTTGACTTTGTTTGTGAAGCTGAGAACATAGAGTTATTTGCTGACCGGGAAAAAATAGAGATCGCCTTATTCAACCTAATTTCCAATGCCTTAAAGTTTACGCCAAACTATGGAACTATAATTTGCAGTATTTCTGAAACAGACTCCTTTGCAAATATTGAAATAAAAGACAATGGCTGTGGCATAGATGAGCAGGTTGGAGAACAGTTATTTAATAAATTTTACCAGGCACAAAATGAATTGCCGCTGGCAAGCGGATTTGGTATTGGTCTATACCTTGTAAAAAGATTCGTTGAAGATCATAAAGGAAGTATCAGCTACCAAAGCACAAAAGGCAAGGGGACCACTTTTAAGATCTGCCTATTGAAAGGGAAGGAGCATTTGAGCCCCAACTTAATTTTTGAAGATGTTGCGGAAACCACTGCTTTCCTGGACGAATTGATCGTGCATTACGAGGAAGATGCGCCGCTATCAAAAGCAGGCACAGAGGTACATCCTCACAATCATAAAAAGTCGGCTCAGCTCAATTTTGAATCCAGGTCTATGGTGATAGCCGATGATAATGCGCAGATAAGACAATATTTAAAACAAATTTTCAACAATGATTTTGAGGTATTTGAGGCTGAAAATGGAGCTGATGCCTTAAATTTAATATATCAGATATTACCGGATATTATTATCAGTGACGTAATGATGCAAGGTCTAAGTGGTATTGAGCTATGCAGCAGAGTGAAAGAAGAGCCTTCGCTAAGTCACATACCAGTAGTGTTATTAACTGCGAGTTCATCGCCAGAAATTAAATTAAAAGGTATTGAAGGCGGTGCAGATGATTACATAAGTAAGCCCTTTGAAAAAGAACTGCTTATTGCGAGAGTAACAGGCATATTAAAGAGCAAGAATAACCTTCAAAAATATTTTTATAACGAGGTTACCTTAAAGTCAAATGACCTTAAAGTGTCTGCTGACTACAAAGAGTTTCTTGCGGTATGTATAAGAATTGTAGAGGACCATTTAACTGACACCGATTTTTGTATCAAAACCCTGGCAGATGAGATTGGCATGAGCCAGTCCAATCTTTATAAAAAGATCAGGTCTATTTCCGGGCAGTCAACAAATGGATTTATACGATTTATACGTCTTAGAAAAGCAGCCGAAATGTTTCTAAATACGGATTGTACTGTTGCAGAGGCAGCTTATAAGGTGGGTATTAATGATCTGAAATACTTTAGAGAACAGTTTAGCAAGCTTTTTGGCTTGAATCCTTCGGAATACATCAAAAAATTCCGGGCACCTTTTCAGCCGAGTGCCACGAAAAATGCAGTTAAGTTAAAAATCATCAATAGTTAGCTTATAGGTTAATTTTGAACACCTATTGATTAATAAATTATCTGCTAATTACCAATTACCCCCTCAAGTTTTAAGAATTTACCCCCCATAAATCACCGCTATTATCCTCACATTAGTGCAATCAATTATAACTGTAGTGATAACATTTAATTTCTTGCAGTAATAAAACCGCCTTTAAATGACTAAAAAGCATCGGCTATAAAAGAGTTTCCGCCGGGGCTGTTTTTGGAAACTAGCGGTGTATTGCTGACGGGATTGACGGGCGATAAAGCCCTCAGACTTGTTGCACTATTATTTTTTACAACCCTAACCAATTGTAATTAACATTAACCTAAAAGATGACTATGGAATAAACAAAAGCCAGACAGACCCCAATCAGGAGCTTCAATTATAGAATAATTGCGCCCCGGTAAACCATCCACACTTTGAGAGTGTGCATTTTAAATTTAAATCAACTTAATCAACTAAACATGGAATACAATTTACATAGAACTGTAAACTTGTTAAATGTCTCGAAAATAGCGCTCAGTCAACTATTGATTGCACTGCTATTTGTCAGTACGTCTTCAGCAAGTACTGCAAACATTACCAATACCAAGTTTGCCACACCCCACGGAGCAACTTTAAACAAGTTATTAGCTCAAATTAAAGTCACAGGAAAGGTGACTGACCAGACAACCGGCGAATCGCTTATAGGCGTATCTGTAAAAGTAAAAGGCACGGCCAGCGGAACAGTAACTGATGTCAATGGAAATTTTACACTTAATGCGCCGGAAGATGGCACATTAGTAATATCATTTATTGGATACACGACAACGGAAGTGCCAATTCAAGGTAAAACTACTCTTAACATCAAATTGCAGTCGGCTAACAAGGGCCTTAACGAGGTGGTTGTAGTAGGTTACGGTGTACAAAAGAAAATAACGGTTACCGGTTCTGTTACAGCTGTTAAAGGCGAGGAACTGGTAAAATCACCGGCAATCAACCTTTCTAACTCTATCGCTGGCCGCATGCCGGGCGTTATTGCAACCAACTCAAGCGGCGAGCCTGGTTATGACGGTGCTACCATTAACATCCGGGGTATTAATACGCTCGGCAACAACTCTCCACTGATCGTTATCGATGGTATTCCTGCTCCTGCGGGGCAATCGAATATTGATCGTATTAATCCTGCTGACGTGGAAAGCATATCTGTGTTAAAGGACGCGTCTGCCGCGATCTACGGAGCCCGGGCGGCCAACGGTGTTATCCTGGTTACCACCAAGCACGGTAAGCTGGGCAAACCTGACCTAACTTATACCTATAACCATGGCTGGGCGCAACCTACGCTGATTCCTAAAATGGCTAATTCAAGCGAGTATGCTACCATGGTGGATGAAATAGACTTATATAACTTACCATCGCAATACTGGTCTCAGGCATGGACTGCATTTAAAACGACTGGAAGCTTCACTCGTCCGGACAACGGCGCTACGACAACAGCAACCTTCCAGCCATCAGACTTCCAGAAATTTGCTGATGGCTCTGACCCATGGGGCCACCCTAACACCGACTGGTTTAAAGCAACGCTGAAAGATTGGTCACCTCAGGTACGTCAGAACGTACAGTTATCCGGCGGATCAGATGCTATAAAATACCTGACTTCAATAGGCTACGAGGACCAGGATGCTTATTACAAGAACTCTGCTACTGGCTACAAGCAGTATGATCTGCGTTTAAATGTCGATGCGAAAGTTAACAAATATGTCAATACTACTATTGGGGTATCCGGCCGCCAGGAGAACCGTTTTTTCCCTAACGGCGGCGGTGCCAGCGATATCTTCAGAATGCTGATGCGTGGTTATCCGTACAGACCGGCTTACTGGCCCAACGGATTACCAGGACCCGACATCGAAAATGGCCAGCAGCCAGTGCTGATCACGACCAATGCAACAGGTTATAATAAGGATACCCGCTATTATGTTCAAACCAACGGAAAACTTGAAATACAAATTCCGGGGGTTCCAGGGTTAAAGGTGACAGGAAATGCTGCTGTAGATAAGTACATGCAGCAAACCAAAGCCTGGCAGACGCCATGGTACGTATATAGCTGGGATAATGTAACCAAAGATGCAAACGGCATTCCAGTGCTTACTAAAGTTGCCCGCGGCCCGGCCCAGGCAAATCTATCGCAAAGCTCTTACGATGAACTGAGCAACATGCTTGAAGGCATCCTCAGCTATGATCACAGCTTTGGAGGTCATAACATTACCTTCCTTTCAGGTTTACAGAAAGAAACATCAAAGTCCAGCTACTTCCGCCACTCACCGTAAATATTTCATCTACCCGCGTACCAACTACATTTCAGGGGGGGTTATAC
>JACXTT010001758.1_pt1 | contig 35633 bp, 32 predicted proteins | sample 9270951 | NCBI WGS metagenome assembly JACXTT01 (sample SAMN15532306, study PRJNA645909) | rock metagenome | isolation source: weathered quartz diorite | place: Puerto Rico | collected 2017-06-21 | reverse complement strand
GGGTCAAACTCCAAAATCCTGAGGCGGCCAAAGAGATCAAAGACAAAGTTTATAATTTGCTTGGGTTTAGTTTTATCGTCAAGACTTGGATTGATATCAACCGGAATTTGTTTGAAGCGCTTTTTTTGGAGAAGTGGGGATTATTTATCGTGCTGATGCTGATGGTATTGGTTGCTTCGTTTAACATTGTCAGTACGCTCGTCGTGACCGTCTCAAGCAAAGTCCATGATATCGGGATTTTAAAATCCGTCGGTGCATCGAGCCAATCGATCAAGCGGATTTTTACCAATCAGGGCATTTTGATCGGCGCGGTGGGAACGTTATGGGGGCTTCTCGGCGGGTTTGGGTTAAGTTATATTCTTCGTCACTATATTGAGGTCCCGAAAGAAATTTATTCTATAGATCATGTGCCGGTAGAGATCCAACTCTCGGATGTGTTAATTATCGTTTTCGTTGCGATGACGATAAGTTTTTTGGCCTCCATTTATCCGGCGGCCAGGGCGAGCCGCTTGCAGCCGGTTGAGGCGCTTCGCTACGAGTAGGTTAAGAAAATTTTTAATGCCGTTACTTGTTGCCCATAATGTTGAAAAAAGTTATCCGGTGAAGACGGGCAGCTTGCAGATTTTAAAAGGCATTAATTTGTTGGTTGAGGACGGCGAATTTGTAGTCATTGTCGGCCCGTCGGGCGCGGGAAAGTCGACGCTGTTACATATTTTGGGCGGGTTAGATGAGCCCAGCCGTGGGAAAGTTTTGTTAGAGGACGAAGATTTTTATCGGCTAAAAGACGCTGAGCGCGCGCGGTTACGCAGCGTCAAGACAGGATTTGTATTTCAGTTCTATCATCTGTTGGCCGAATTTACGGCGCTTGAAAATGTTTTGGTCCCGGGGCTCATTAAAGAGAATGCGGGTGATCCGAAAAGATTTGAAGCTCGTGGGTTAGAGCTGCTTGAGCGCGTCGGGCTTAAGGAGCGCGTTTCTCACAAACCGCAAGAGCTTTCCGGCGGTGAGCAGCAACGGGTCGCGATTGCGCGCGCGCTGATGAATGAGCCAAAAATTATTTTTTGTGATGAGCCGACGGGGAATTTGGATTCAAAGACAGGCAAAGACATTATGGATTTATTAATGAGCTTAAACCAAAAAAATAAACAGACATTAATTGTTGTCACGCATGATGAGTCTATCGCGGGAAAAGCCCATCGTGTGGTGCATATGCTCGATGGCAAACTTAAAGGGTAAGAAAGGTAAACATGAAAATCTATCTTAACGGAAAATTCCTCGACAGAAAAGACGCGAAGGTGAGCGTTTTCGATCATGGGTTTCTCTATGGCGACGGGGCCTTTGAAGGCATCCGCGCCTATAACCGTCTGGTCTTTAAATTAAACGAACACATCGACCGTTTGTATGAAACGTGCCATACGATGATGATCGACGTGAAAATGACAAAAAAAGAAATGGTCAAGGCGATCACCGACACACTTAAGGCAAACAACATCAGTAACGGTTATATCCGCGTGATCGTTACCCGCGGCGAAGGCGATCTTGGCCTCGACCCGCGTAAATGTTACGGCCAGCCCAGTGTCATCATCATTGCGGACAATATCACCCTTTATCCGAAAGAACTTTATGTGAAGGGCATGGAGATCATCACGGTGCCGACGATAAGAAACCATCCTGAGGCGCTTAATCCGCGATTGAAATCTTTAAATTATCTCAATAATATTATGGCCAAGATTGAAGCCAACATCTCCGGATATAGCGAAGCCATCATGATGGACCACCAAGGTTATGTGGCCGAATGTACCGGCGACAATATTTTTATCATCAAAGATAAAATCCTTTCGACGCCGAGCCAGGGACGGTTGAAAGGGATCACCCGCGATGCGGTCTTTGAGCTGGCCAAAAAATTTAAAATACAAGCTGATGAACGTTTTATGACCCGCCACGAAGTGTATACATCCGATGAATGTTTCTTAACGGGAACAGCGGCGGAGATCATCCCGATTGTCAAAGTGGATGGACGCGCCATTGGTAACGGCAAGCCAGGACCAATTACGGCAAAATTTATAAAATCGTTTCATGAGATTGTTAAAAAGGATGGAGTTTGATATTAAGTCGTTGTCACCTGTCACCGGACACCCGTCACCTGTGGTACATTCGTCGACTACAGGTGACCGGTGACGAGTGACTGGTGACTATTTCTTGGGAGACATAAAGCATGCAATGTGACATCTGTGGGAAAAAGAAAGCAACCGTACATTTGACGGAAATTGTCGACGAGCAAATGTCAGAGATGCATTTGTGTGAGGAATGCGCCCGTCAGAAAAGCAGCCAGATGGAGCAGCAGTTTGGTTTGGCCGATCTGTTGGCCGGGCTTGGGGATTTCAGTAAGCAAATCAAAGACGCCGAGAAAACAAATCTCGTTTGCCCCAACTGTAGTATGAGTTATGACGATTTTCGTAAGTTTGGCCGACTGGGATGCAGCAAATGTTACGATGCGTTTAAAACGCATCTGGCGACCCTTCTTAAAAAAATCCACGGCTCAACGCAGCATTTCGGAAAAACGCCGGCGAAAATCCCGCAAGCCGAACGTAAAAAGATTGAGACCCTGCAAGATTTTAAGAACCAGCTTCTCGAGGCTATTCAACGGGAAGATTTTGAAAAAGCGGCCCAGCTGAGGGATAAGATCCGCGAGCTAGAAGAAAAAGGAACATAAACCATGTCGTCGTTTAACAGCTTAATTAAAAATACCGCCCAGTGGCTGAAAGGAACGGGCGCGCACGCTAACATCGTCATGTCCACGCGCGTGCGTCTGGCGAGAAATATTTTACTTAAACCTTTCCCTAACAAAGCCCGTAAAAAAGATTTAACGGATGTCCTTGAGATGGTTGAGGCGGCCATGAAAGAAAATAATTCTTTTAAGAAAGCCATCTTTCTTCATATCGCTGAGCTTGACAATGTTGATAAACAATTTTTGATCGAACGTCACTTGATGAGCCATGAGCACGCCTCCAACGCCGACGGCAAAGCGCTCGTCGTCTCTGATGAAGAAGTTTTATCGGTTATGATCAATGAAGAAGATCATTTGCGTATCCAGGTGATGCAATCAGGATTAAACCTTGATGAAAGCTGGAAGATCGCGAATGCCGTCGATGATGCCTTATCGGAAAAACTGGATTTCGCTTACTCTATTCATTGGGGCTATTTAACGGCCTGCCCGACAAACACGGGGACCGCGATGCGCGGCTCCGTCATGCTTCACTTACCGGCGCTGGTTATGACCAAACAAATCAATAAAGTGCTTACGGCTGTTTCCAAATTAAGTTTTGCCTCGCGCGGATTTTATGGAGAAGGAACGCAAGCGAGCGGCAATTTTTATCAGATCTCTAACCAAGTCTCCATGGGGCACACGGAAGTCGACGTGATCTCAAATATCAATGGGCTTATCCGCCAAATCATTGAACAAGAAGAGCAGGCGCGCCAGGCGCTGCTTCTTCAGAACCGCACGATGCTCGAGGATAAAATCTTCCGTTCATTGGGAGTTCTTAAAACTTCCCGCATCGTCAGCAGTCAGGAAACCATAGAATTATTATCGATGGTCAGGCTCGGCGTGGATTTACAGATCATCAAAGACGTCGACCGCAAAGCGGTCAACGAACTTTTTATGATGACCCAGCCCGCCCATCTGCAAAAAATTGATGGTAAAAAACTTTCCGCATCGGAACGCGATGCCAAACGTGCGAATTTAATCCGCCAAAAGTTAGGAGGGATGTAACGATGTTTAATCGATTTACAGAACGCGCCAGAAAAGTCATCGTTTACGCGAAAGAAGAAGCACGACGATTTAATCATGATTATATCGGCACCGAGCATCTTCTGCTTGGACTTGTCCGCGAAGGGGAAGGGGTCGCCGCCGCTGTTTTACAAAAATTGGGACTGGATTTAGAGACCATTCGTATCGAAGTTGAAAAGCTCGTGCAGCCCGGGCCGCAGACGCAAGTGTTAGGGGACATCCCTTTCACGCCGCGTTCGAAAAAAGCACTTGAGCTCTCTGCCGAGGAAGCGCGCGCTTTAGGCCATAACTATATCGGGACGGAACATCTTCTTTTGGGTTTGGTGAAAGAAGGCGAAGGCATGGCTTATCGCGTGTTATTAAATTTAGGTTTAGATTTAGGGAAACTGCGCAATGAAGTCATGGAGCTTTTAGGTTCCGGCATTCCCGGTTACAGCACGCAGGAACCGACGAAGGCGGACAAAACGCCGGCCATCGATGCCTATGGACGCAATTTAAACAAGCTTGCTAAAGACGGAAAACTCGATCCCGTTATTGGCCGCAGCGAAGAGATTGAGCGCATCGTGCAAATTTTAAGCCGTCGTACAAAAAATAATCCGGTTCTCCTCGGAGAAGCGGGCGTTGGAAAAACGGCGATTGTTGAAGGCCTCGCCCAATTGATTGTCCGCGGTGATGTGCCGGAAGTGTTGCGCGATAAACAGATTGTTGTTTTGGACTTGGCTTTGATGATCGCCGGGACCAAATACCGCGGCCAGTTTGAGGAACGCATTAAAGCGATCATGGATGAGATCCGCCGTTCGGGAAAAATTGTCTTATTTATCGATGAGCTGCACACGCTCGTCGGTGCTGGTGCCGCCGAAGGGGCCATCGATGCCGCCAACATTTTAAAACCGGCGCTGGCCCGTGGGGAAATCCAATGCATCGGCGCAACGACTCTTGATGAATACCGTAAACATATCGAAAAAGACGCAGCGCTTGAACGACGTTTCCAGACAATTATGGTCGATCCACCGTCGGTTGAAGAGGCTATTTTGATTTTAAAAGGATTGCGCGACAAATATGAAGCCCATCATCGCGTTAAATTTTTAGATGAGGCCCTCGATGCGGCCGTGAAATTATCCGACCGATACATTACGGGACGTTCTTTGCCTGACAAGGCGGTCGATATTCTCGATGAGGCCGGGGCCAAGGCGCGGCTTAAAGCGATGGTCATGCCGCCGGAAATTAAAGAACTCGAAGAAGACATTGAACGTCTTAAGAAAGAAAAGGAATCGTATATCAAGAGCCAGGATTTTGAAAAAGCGGCCAAGATGCGCGATATGGAACGTGAGAAGCGCGATAAGTTGGAATCCGTGCGCGGCGTTTGGGCGCAGGAGCGTGACAAAGCAACGCTCACCGTCGGATATGAAGACATTGCAAAAGTCGTCTCGCAGTGGACGCGCATTCCGCTTATTCGTCTAGAGCAAAAAGAATCGGAAAAACTTTTAAAGATGGAAGAGCAGATGAAGCAGATGGTCGTCGGGCAGGAAGAGGCGATCGGCGTCATTGCCCGCGCCGTTCGTCGCTCGCGCGCCGGGATTAAAAATCCTAAACGGCCCATTGGCTCTTTCGTTTTCTTGGGCCCGACGGGTGTCGGGAAAACTCTTCTCGCCCAAGTCCTCGCTGAATTTATGTTCGGCGACAAAGACGCGCTCATTCAAGTCGACATGTCGGAATATATGGACAAGTTTAATGTTTCCCGTTTGATCGGCGCACCACCGGGATATGTTGGTTATGAAGAAGGCGGACAGCTGACGGAAAAAGTGCGACGAAAACCTTATTCGGTAATCTTGCTTGATGAAATCGAAAAAGCGCATGCCGATGTTTTCAATTTGCTTCTTCAAGTTTTCGAAGAAGGCCGGTTGACAGACAGCCTCGGACGCAAAGTCGATTTTCGTAACACGATCATCATTATGACTTCAAACGTCGGCGCTGATTTGGTGCGTAAAAGCGGGTCACTTGGTTTCGTCGCCCATAAAGAAGAAGTCACTTACGACGACATGAAATCAAAATTATTAGATGAAGTCAAAAAGACCTTCAAGCCCGAATTTTTAAACCGTATCGACGACATTATTGTCTTTAGGTCTCTTACTAAAGAAAATCTGCAAAAGATTGTCCAGATCGAGGTCAATCACGTCGCTGATCGTCTTAAAGAAAAAGGTATCGATATCGAGCTTACGACCCAAGCCCTACAGCTTCTTATTGAGAAGGGTTTTGATCCCGTCTACGGGGCGCGGCCGCTTAAAAGGACCATCCAGCGATTGCTTGAGGACCCGCTTGCCGAGGAAATCATCTCTGGTCTGTTTAAAGAAGGGCAAAAAATCAAGGTCGACCGGCAAGAGGAAGCTTTAAGCTTTAGCTGATGACGACGAGAATTTTGATTATTTTAGGATGGACGATTTGCCTTTTGGCTAAACCGTCTCTGGCCGAGACCCGTGTTGATTTTAACGGCCAGATCGATTTTAGCCGTCAGGAATTAACACTTGCGCTTAATCTCTCACCCTCAACGAGTGCTTTAAGTGCTGATAAAGAAGCAACGCCGCGCGCTATATCGGCTAAAATTAATAAAGTAAACGATACCCAGTACCATATGTCGCTTAAGCTGGATCATTTCAAATCGCTTTCGCACGATCTTTCCACACAGCTTGACACATCTCTCGACGTTAAGAAAATTCCCGACGGTGTCGATCAATTCATTTATGGAAAATTAAGCACACAGTATACCTTGATTGATTTTAAACCTATTCGCGATCTCTCCGGTGAATTTCAAATCAAAGACAAAAAAATATTTTTAAATTTTGTCACTATCGGCAATGTGACCTGCGAAGGCACGATCGATTTGACTTCACCGCTGAAATTGGATTTGTCCTTTCATCTAAATGATATCGAGATGCATGATTTTCTAGATTTCTGGGCGGCGGACAACGATTACAGCTCTTCGGGAAAAGTGTCGGGGACCATCAAGGCTTCAGGAACGCCGGATAAAATTTTACTCAAAGGAAATCTGCAGAGTTTTAATGGGTTTGTCGAACATCTAGAATACGATTCTTTTTTATTGAATGCCGAAGGGTATTTTCCCAAGCTTGACTTGGCTAAGACAACTGTGACGGAAACAAGTGGAGTGGTCTTTACCCTCGATGGGCCAATTGATCTAAGCGATCATGAAAATTTTAAGAAACAAATCAAGGCGCTGACCGTTTCTCCCGTCGTCAATGATTCAAACCAAGAGCGTTCCTGGACCATTAAGCGTTCGCAAGAAGAAAAGGCGACATCGGAAATCAGATATTTGATGCGTAAGGACGGTTTGAATCCATCGACGAGTCAACCTTCAGATATGATGGGTGTTGAGCATACAGTAGCTTTCTAAATTGTTGCTGGTTACTCGTTGCCCGTTGCTCGAGTCACCCGTTACGAGCAACTAGCAACGAGCAACAAGGTACTAAATATGAAAACCAAAACCATATTTGTCTGTCAATCTTGCGGCGCGCAGGCGCCGCGCTGGATCGGCACAGGGCTTAGAAAATGATTAGACTAACAAAAGAACAAGCAAAGATATATAAACAACGGTGGCAACACATAGAACGTATACAAAGCCGGGAGTTAAAGTCGGCTTCTGTATCTTTAAAATTTAAACAGCTCTGTTGGCTAATGAATTCTTTTTATGTCAGGCAGCCAGACAAACGGCGGGAACTTGAAGTTGATAAAGTGCGCAGGCGTTGGATTAAATTAAGGAAAAATGGCAAGAAATAAAAAAAATATCCTTTTTGAGGATGTTTTAAAAGATTTGCTCTCATGGTTTAAAAACACTCCTGGTGAGTTTTAAATCATAGGTGGAATCGCAGTCTCTTTGTTGACGCGTCCTCGGACGACGCAACGGTGCAGACGTTTTAAACCTGCTTACGACGAGGCCATAAAATAAAATGAGATGGCTCGAATTGGGAGAATATGGTATATTTGAATCTAGAGAATACAATTCTATAGATTCTTAATATCAGAAAAGGAGGCTCACATCATGAAAATAGAAGAAATTGTTAAAGTCTCAGCGAATGGCCAGATCACCATTCCTTTTAGTATTAGAAAGAAACTGCATTTAGATCAATACCCCTTTGTATCGATTGTCCCCACCGAGGATGGGGCTTTTATTTGTCCGATAGAAGTTAAAAGTAAAAGTCCATACACCAAAGAAGAGCTGCAAAAGATTGAAAAGCTCGCCTATGATCAGAAAAACAAAGGAAAAGTCTTTTCCTCTTCGAAAGAAGCTATGCATCATCTTAAGTCTTTATGAAAATAGAATTTTGCAAGTCTTTTGAGAAATCTCTTAAGAAAGTCAATCCTAAAGAGAAAGAAATCGTTTTTGAAGTATGTCAAAATCTTTTGGATATTTTTGAAAAACGACAACAGCCATCCCAAGGAATAGGTCTTAAAAAATTGGAGAAAACGTTTTGGGAGATCCGTGTGAGTATCCATATGAGAATTATTTTTGAATGGCAGGAGGATTTGATTAAATTTCTTTTGGTGGGAAGTCATGATGAGATTAAGAAATTTTTGAGAGAGCATGTTTAATGGAAAGATAAAAGAGAAGCTAATGACGATAATATCATGAAAACCAAAACCATATTCGTTTGTCAATCTTGCGGGGCGCAGGCGCCGTGTTGGAGTTGTTGATTCTATGGATCAAGATAAAATTGCCGAGCTACGTCAATATTCGTTTATGAAGAGCCGGATACCTGCGCTTGATGCTTTGAGTATTTTTGTTCCTACGGGAAAAGAGACCGATAGCATTGTGCAAGAAATGACTAAACAAGTAGGTATGAGTCGATGGTATCCTGTTTCAGGAGGGCAAAAGGTCCTTTTTCCTTATGAAAAACAATCATTTGATACAAAGTTTTTTCAAATAGAAAAAAAGGCATGGGATCATGAGCATTGTAAATTATGTGGGGAGTCAATACCGGCAATGACTTTATGTTGGGTAACTGAACAAGGCCCGTATATTTTACTTTGTGTTATGTGTTATAAAAAAGTAAAAGAAGATCAATCATGAAAACGAAAACCATATTCGTTTGTCAGAGTTGCGGAGCACAGGCGCCGCGCTGGATCGGATAGCATGAAAATTTCAAAATCTGAGATATTTATCATTTTACTTGGTGTCGCTGCTTCGATATGGACAGGCGCGTTTCTCGATGCTGGTGTCTGGGGTATTCGTTGGTTTGTAGGAGATTTTACATGTATGTTTATCGATCGAAGTGGATGTTCAGGAAATTTAATTGGCGTTGGATCAATTGTCGGCCCTATCATAGTATTAAGAGCATTTGCTCCCCTCATCTTTTTTTTTATAATTCTTCGAATCTTATTGAAAAAGGTAAAGAGATTTTTTATCCCTGTGCGGACCATCATTTTATTTTGCCTATTGGTCACAGTTCTCTCTTGGACTGTTACAAGAATTTACAGTAATTGGTTAAATAAGAATCCAGAAAAAAGGATAGCCCTTGAAAGGGAACGAATAGATAAGCTTCTTTACAAGCGTGATCAACAAATAGTGAATCAATTTAAAAAGAAAGACATGGTTAAGGTGAAGGTAGTTACCACGATGAGATTTACTCTTAGACCCAAACAAGATCCGGAAACTAGACATCTCAAAAGACTCGAATTTGCGAAAGAATATGTGATTGATCCAATTGGACAAAATGACCTTAGGATTCTTAACATGAAAGGGTGGGGTTACGACGAGGTTGAGTTCGATGCGGAAGTAACAAAAAAAGGATATGAAGAACTTAAAGAGAGTGTCTATGTCTGCTTGGTTCAATTAGCCAGCATTCCTTTACAAAATGTTGGATATGTCCAATGTTCTAAGAATACAGAGCGGGATAAACTCGAGAAGGAATACACAATACCACGCAATCCGAAAAAGATAGCTCCTGAACAACAAAAATGAAAACTAAAACCATCTTCGTCTGTCAGAACTGCGGAACGCAGGCGCCGCGCTGGATCGGCAAGTGCCCGAGCTGTAACAGCTGGAATTCCTACGTCGAGGAAAGCAATGCAGCGGTCGTCGCCTCCGAGCGCATGGGAGGGGTCGTGCTTAAGGAACCGCCGGTTTTGTTAAGTGAGATCCATTATAAAGATGAAAAGCGCTACACGACGGACATTGCCGAACTCGATCGCGTTCTTGGCGGCGGGATTGTCCCGGGATCAGTCACACTTATCGGCGGTGATCCTGGTATTGGTAAATCGACTCTGTCTTTACAGATCGCGTGTTCTCTTTCCGAAAAAAATCAAAAAGTTTTATACGTAAGCGGCGAGGAATCCGTCCAGCAGACGCGGATGCGCTCGCTACGTTTAAATCCAAAGGAGAACAAGTCTCTTTATATCGTTAATCAAGTGGACTTGGCAGTCATCATGGAATACATCGAGACGATGAAACCGCAAGTTGTGGTCATCGATTCAATCCAGGTGATTTTTAGTTCTGATATTTCTTCAACGCCGGGAAGTGTGAGCCAAGTCAGGGAATGTGCAGCCATCTTGACGCATTTGGTTAAATCCAAAGGGATTTCGCTTTTTCTTATCGGCCATGTGACCAAAGAAGGGATGCTCGCCGGTCCACGCGTGTTGGAACACATTGTCGATACCGTTCTTTATTTTGAAGGGGAGAGATATTCGACATATCGTGTGCTTCGCGCGACCAAAAACCGTTTCGGGTCAACCAACGAGATCGGTGTTTTTGAGATGACCTCAAGCGGTCTTACGGAAGTTAAAAACCCGTCGCAGATTTTTTTGTCCGAACGTCCGACGGATTCAAGCGGCTCGGTCGTCGTGCCGATCATTGAAGGCACACGTCCATTTCTTGTCGAAATCCAAGGGCTTGTCAGCCGTTCGACCTTTGGTGTCGTGCGCCAGAAAACGCAAGGGTTCGACGCCAACCGTTTGGCGATGCTTGTGGCTGTCCTTGAAAAACGCATCGGATTAAATTTATATGATAAAGATATTTTCCTTAATGTCGTCGGGGGTGTCAAAATTATGGACCCGGCCGCTGACTTGGCCGTGATCTTGGCGATTGCAACAGCTCTTTTAGACAAGAAAGTTTCTTTTGATACAGTTATCTTAGGAGAGGTCGGGTTGTCATCGGAAGTAAGAAGCGTGAGCCAAATTGTGACGCGCATCAACGAGGCCCAAAAGCTTGGATTTAAAAAATGTATCCTTCCTAAAAATAATTTAAAGACCAAAATTGATATTAAGGGAAAGGCTATTGAACTTTTGGCGGTTGAATCAGTCAAAGAAGCACTTGAACATTTGGTCACTTAAATGACGAGTCACCGGAGCACCTGTCACCTGACACCTGTGGTTATCAGTTTTTCACTGGTGTCTGGTGACCCCGTTATTAAACTTTAAAAAGGACTATTATGACAACTCTTTTCTTCGTTCGTTTCTTTTTCTTTTTATTAAGTGCAGTCGTCGGTTATTATATCGGCGATTTGGGCAACAGTGCTATTCCGGGCGTTTTATTGGGCGCATTATTTAGTTTAGTGCTTATCTTTTTAGAGCAACGCATGCACCGCGTTTCGGTGCGTGGACTTTCCAGCATGGTCTTCGGGCTTTTGCTGGGGCTTTTTATGGCCAATCTTATTTCAGGCATATTGTCTCTTTTGCCGCTGGATACGGTTATTCAATCGACGCTGCGCGTTATCCTCACGTTAGTTTTTTCTTATTTGGGCGCGATCATGGCGCTGCGCGGCAAAGATGAGTTTAACGTCATCATCCCGTATATGCGTTTTAAGCGTTATGACGTCAAAGAGGGAATTGTAATTCTGGATTCAAGCGCCATTATCGATGGACGTATTTCAGATATTTATAAAATCAATTTTTTGACCGGACGGCTCATTGTCCCGCGGTTTATTTTACAGGAACTTCAGAAGCTCGCCGATTCAAGTGATGACAACAAACGCCAGCGCGGCCGACGGGGATTGGAAATCTTGCGCATCATGCAGAACGATCCTAAGATGGACGTCCACATTCACGAAGACGATTTAACAGAAACTGAGACGGACGCGCGGTTAGTCAAGCTTGCCAAAATTATGGAAGCAAGGGTTTGCACGACTGATTTTAATTTAGGCCAAACGGCTGCATTACAAGGTGTAGAAGTCCTTAATATCCATGAGTTGGTCCATGCGGTCAAGTCACTTGTCTTTACCGGTGAGCGGCTGGAAGTAAAACTTATCCGTGAAGGAAAAGAACAGAACCAAGCCGTCGGATATTTAGATGACGGGACGATGGTTGTCGTACCCGATGGAAAACATTTAATCGGTCAAAATGTTTCTGTCACTGTCACCTCCGTCCTGCAGACTCAAGCCGGGCGGATGATCTTTGCAAAAATAGAAAAGTAGTCACCTGTCACCAGACACCCGTAACCTGTAGGCACCAGTTCCAACTAAAAACCACAGGTGACTGGTGACGAGTGACTGGTGACCAATGATTTTAAGATGAAGAAGACCCAAGCCATTGTCCCGGCCGCCGGAAGCGGAAGCCGGTTTAAATCAAATACGCCTAAACAGTTTGTTACAATTGCCGGCAAGCCGCTTATTGCCCATACACTGTCGTCTCTTTCCAAAAGCCGTCTTGTCCAAAGCATCATCGTTGTTGCGCCCAAAAAACATATCGCCCGGTTCAATCAGCTCATCAAAAAGTTTAAACTCATTAAAGTAAAGGCCGTCGTGGTGGGGGCAGAGACGCGCTCGGATTCCGTTTGTAACGGGCTCAAAGCCCTTGATGCGGATACGGATATTGTGCTTGTCCATGACGGGGGACGGCCGGCGGTGTCTGTTAAAATCATTGATGAATCCATAAAACTTTGTCATAATAGCGCCGCTGTTGTGGCCGCCGTGCCGGTTAAGCCGACGATCAAAGTCGTTGACCCACAAAGCCTTGTGGTTAGAAAAACATTAGACCGTAACGAGCTTTGGGAGGTCCAAACGCCGCAAACGTTTAAGAAAGATATTTTGGTCAAAGCCCATCGGAAAGCCAAGAACAATCAGGCAACGGATGATGCGAGTTTGGTTGAGGATTTAGGCGTTGCGGTTAAAGTCTGTTTAGGTGATTACCGTAATATTAAAGTGACAACCAAAGAAGACATTGGTTTGGTTAAAACATTTATAAGGTAAGGATATGAAACAAAGAGTTGGCATAGGTTATGACATTCATAAGTTCGTCGAGGGACGAAAACTTGTTTTAGGCGGCGTGCAGGTCCCGCATACGAAGGGTTTGGAAGGCCACTCGGATGCCGACGTCGTGCTCCACGCACTTTGCGACGCGTTGTTGGGCGCGGCCGGTAAGGGCGATATCGGCGAGCATTTCCCACCGTCCAACGTAAAATATAAAAATATTTCAAGCTTAGTTTTGCTTGAGACGGTTTATCAGATCATCCAGGATGAAGGATATGTCGTTATTAATGTCGATATCGTTATCCAGGCCGAGGAGCCGATGCTTCAACCATTTAAAGCGCAAATGAAGTTTAATATCGCCTTTAAATTGGCGCTCGAGGAAGCATGTGTGAATATCAAAGCTACAACCCAGGAAGGATTGGGCGCAATCGGCGAGCGAAAAGGCATCGCCGCGTTTGCCTCCGTTTTATTAAGCAAGGAAGAGGATTAACATGGGATTTTTTTCTATTCTTATTTTATTGTTGTCCATTTACTGCATTTATTTGGGCATTATGGTTCTTTTCTTTTATCAGGAAATTAAATCGACGAAAGACAAGGATCCGGCCGCTAAAAATGTTCTTGAAATCATGATGCTTTATCCGAGCCTTCAGGCCATCATCTGGCATCGGATTTCCCATGCCCTTTGGCAGGCGCACGTTCCTATCTTGCCGCGCGCGATCTCTCAATGGGTAAGGTTTTTTACCGGCATTGAGATCCATCCCGGCGCACAAATCGGCCGAGGGCTTTTTATTGATCATGGGATGGGGGTTGTGATTGGCGAAACCGCAATCGTAGGCGATGACGTTACTCTATTTCAAGGGGTGACGTTAGGTGGGACGGGAAAAGAGACCGGTAAACGCCATCCGACATTGGGAAGCAATATTGTCGTCGGTGCCGGCGCAAAGATTTTAGGTAACATTAAGATTGGCGATAATTCCTATATCGGGGCAAACGCGGTCGTGTTGCGCGACGTACCGTCCAACTCAACCGTCGTCGGTGTCCCGGGACATATCACCAAACAAGATGGCAAGAAGATCGACCTGTTAATGGACCATCAGCATGTCTCAGATCCCATGATGCTTCACATGAGAGAGCTGCTCAAGCGTATTAAGATAATTGAACAAAAAGCCAACATTGATTCGCCGGCTAATGGCGAATTTGATATATAAAAATAAGAAATACATGTGGTCACCAGAGCACTTGTCACCAGTCACCTGTGGTTTTTAGTTGGAACTGGTGACTACAGGTGACGAGTGACTGGTGTCAGGTGACCTCTTAATATAGTTTAGTAAATGACCATTCGCATTCTTAACTCGCTTACCAAGCAAAAAGAAGAATTCGTTCCCCTTAACGGCAAGACCATCCGCATGTATTCCTGCGGGGTCACTGTTTACGACCGGTGCCATATCGGCCACGCCCGAAGCCTTTATGTCTTTGATGTCATCCGACGCTATTTTAAGTTCCGCGGCTATGACATCCATTTCGTGCGAAACATTACCGACGTTGACGATAAAATTATTAATAAGGCCAATGAGCTAAAGAAAACAAGCGATCAGGTGGCTACAGAAAATATTGAGAGTTATCGACAGGATTTAAAACGACTGGCGATTGACCAAGCCGATGTTGAACCGCGCGCCACCGAAAATATTAAAGAGATCATCGAGGCTATTGATGCGCTCATCAAAAAGGGTTTCGCTTATCAGGTTAAAGGTGACGTGTATTTTAACGTCCGTAAGTTCCCGGATTACGGGAAACTTTCCGGCCAATCCGTCGATCATATGATGGAGGGCGTGCGCATCGAGCCCGGCGATAAAAAGAAAGACCCGCTTGATTTCGCGCTTTGGAAAGAATCAAAGCCCGGCGAGCCGACGTGGAAAAGCCCATGGGGCGATGGCCGCCCGGGTTGGCACATTGAATGCAGTTGCATGAGCTTAAAGCATCTTAAAACGGAAACGCTTGATATTCACGCGGGCGGGCGCGATTTGATCTTTCCGCATCATGAAAATGAATTGGCGCAGTCGGAAGCCTGGACCGGAAAACAGTTTGCTAAATACTGGATCCATCATGGGCTGTTGACCATTAACGGCCAGAAAATGTCTAAGTCCGTTGGGAATTTTATTACGATCCAAAAAGTTTTAGAAAAATACAGTGTCGATACGCTTAAAATGTTTTTTTTGTTCTCTCATTATGCGAGCCCGATCGATTACACCGAACAGAAAATGGACGATGCTTATAAAGCTTTGCAAAAGTTTGATGTGCTTTTCTGGAAGGCATCGCAAATTCTGAAAAATAAACCAGCGACGATCGTCACAGCAGAATTTATCCAAGAGCATAAAAATGAATTCATCGAGGCGATGGACGACGATTTTAATACGCCTAAAGCGCTTGCCGTCCTTTTTAATTTGATCAATGAAACCAATAAGTTTGTCGACGAGGAAAAGAACAATCCTAACTATCTGGCGACAATTTATCATGCGGTCGACACGCTTGAGAGTTTATCCAGAAACATTTTAGGATTATTTTTAAAAGAGCCGCAAAGGGATTTAACCAAAGAAGAAAAGGATTTGATTGAAGAGCGCGTAAACGCGAAGAAATCTAAAAATTTTAAACGCTCTGATGAACTGCGTGATTTGCTTAAGGATAAAGGAATTATCGTCGAGGATTCTAAGCAGGGGCAAACCTGGAGGTTTGCTTGATCCGTTGCTCGTTTCTTGTTGCTCGTAACGAGTGACTCGAGCAACGAGCAACATAAGATATGAAAGAATATAAAGGCAAATTCATTACATTCGAAGGCTCGGAAGGCTCTGGCAAGAGCACGCAGATTGAACGCGCTTACCAATATCTAAAAAGCTTGGGCAAAGATGTTTTATTTTTGCGCGAGCCCGGCGGCGTTAAAATAAGCGAGAAAATTCGCGCGATCCTGTTGGACGTCGAGAATAAAGGCATGGGCGATGCGTGCGAAACGCTTTTGTATATGGCGGCGCGCGCGCAGCTGGTTGAAGAAGTCATTGAGCCGGCGCTTAAGAAAGGCAAAATTGTTTTGTGCGACCGGTTTTTGGACTCAACGGTCGTCTATCAGGGATATGGTTGCGGGGTGAATATCAAATTTATTAAGGACGTCGGTAAAATTGCAACTAAAGGCCTCACGCCGGATTTAACGTTGATTTTTGATATTGAAGTTAAAAAAGGTTTGGCGCGCATTAATAGAACCAAAGATAGGATTGAACAACGCGCGGTCAGTTATCACAATCGTGTGCGTCGAGGATATCAGGCTTTGGCCAAACAAGAGCCTAAACGTATTAAACTCATTGCCGCAAATCAGGACCGCGAAGCTATTTCTCATATCGTCAAGAAGCATATCGATAAATTGTTTGGGAGAAAATGAAAACAGCCTTTATCCATCAGGAAGTTTTTAAGCGTTTTGTCATTTTAGGCAAGAATGAGCGCTTGGCCCACGCGTATTTATTTGTCGGAGCCAAAGAAAGCGGAAAATTATCGACGGCGCTCTCGCTCGCCAAATGGGTTAACTGCGAGCGTAATGAGAAGTTAGCAAAAAACGAATCCTGCGACCAATGTCCGTCGTGCGTTAAAGCAAACTCATCGAATCATCCGGATATCCATTTGGTCGAAAAAATCGACGGTGAATTTATCAAGATCGAGCAGATCAGGGATGTCTTAGATCAAGTCAAGCTTCGTCCATTTTTAGGACGGAAGAAAGTTTTTATCATTCGTGACATCGAATGTTTGTCGGAAGAAGGCGGCAATGCGCTTTTAAAAACGTTGGAGGAACCGTCGCTCAACAGTTTGTTGATACTGACCACCTCAGCGCCGGACAAAGTTTTAGATACTATTAAATCACGTTGTCATATAATCCCTTTTCTTCCGGCTTCAAGGGAAGATATAAAAAATTATTTAATCAAAAACAATCGGGAAAATGCGTTAAAGGCTGACGTTTTGGCCCAATGTTCTCAAGGTTCCTTGGGAAAAGCTCAACGCTTACAGGAAGAAAATTTTATCAAATACCGTGACGAAGTCCTGGACCGTTTTGTTTTTGCCTCATGGAACGAGGCATTTGTCAAAGAAACGCTCGCAGATAAAATAAAAACCAGAGAGTTTCTCGACGTGCTGCTTGGCTGGGTGCGGGATGCATTTTTTTTGAAATCCGGGGCAAGTAAAGACAAGGTGATCCATCAGGACAGGATTGAAGACCTTAAACGGTTTGAGAAAAAAATGAGTTTTGAAGATTTGTCGCAGTTAAATGATGACATTATCAACATGTATAAATTGTTAACGGAGAATCTGAATATCAAGATGCCGTTACTGATGATAAAGGAGAGGCTCCATGGCTAAAATCGTCGAAGTCAAACTGGGCGAATACCGTCCGGTCTCTAATTTTGATTTAAATAATATGGAATGTAACCGAGGGAGTTATGTGATCATCGAGGTTGACAGGGGTTTTGAATTCGGGCAAGTGGTTTCCGACAGCAAAGCCGTTTGTAAGACGACGTCGGAGGCTTTGCCGGGAAAGGTTGTGCGGCTGGCGACGGAAGGTGATTTAAAGCAGATCGAAAATAACCGCATGAAGGCGCGTGATGCGCTGGGCATCTGCATCCAAAAGATTTCCGAGCGAAAGCTCGATATGCAAATGGTCAAGGCGGAATATACCTTTGATAGCAGCAAAATTATTTTTTCTTTTATCGCCGAGGGCCGTGTTGATTTCCGCAATCTCGTGAAGGATTTGGCGGGGATCTTTCGCGTGCGTATTGAATTAAAACAGATCGGCGTGCGTGACCGCGCCAAAGTCATCGGCGGCTATGGCGTTTGCGGCCGTGAGCTATGCTGTTCTTCCTATATGAAAGATTTCCACGCGCTCTCGATCAAAATGGCTAAAGAGCAAGGCTTGCCACTCAACCCAACGAGAATATCGGGCGTCTGCGGACGGATCAAATGCTGCATGGCTTATGAATTTACGGTCTATAAAGAGTTTTCACGCTCGCTTCCTCATGTTGGTGAAAAATTCGGCACGGCGGAGGAAAAGGGCAAGGTCATTGACGTCAATATCTTAAAACGCATCGTCACCGTCGACATGGGCGAAGGGCGTGTCGTACGTCTCAACGTGCCTAAGGAAAATGAGAATTAATTAGAATGATTTAATTTAGTACATCGAACATCGTACATAGCACATCGCCGCTTCACGATGTACGACGTACAATGTACGATGTGCCGGGTTATTTTTAATGAAGTCATCAAAATTTTACGTCACCACTCCAATCTACTACGTCAACGACAAGCCGCATATCGGCCATGCCTACACGACTATTCTTGCCGATTGCCTGGCGCGGTTTCATCGTGCATCCGCTGATAAAACTTTTTTTTTAACGGGCCTCGACGAGCACGGGCAAAAGGTTGCCCAGGCCGCGCAGAAGCGAGGCGTCGATCCACAAACTCACTGCGATGAGATGGCCCCGCGTTTTACTGAGCTTTGGAAGAAGCTCGGCATCGAATACGATGATTTTGTCCGTACCACTCAAGAGCGTCACAAAAAAATTGTCCAGCTTGTCCTTCAACAGGTTTACGATAAAGGGGATATTTATCAAGATGAGTATGAAGGGTGGTATTCCGTCGCTGAAGAGCGCTTCATCACGGAAACTGAAAAAGAGTCAGGGCAGTTTCGCGATGTAAAGCTTCTTAAAGAAAAGAACTATTTCTTTAAGATGAGTAAGTACCAGAAAAAGCTCATCGATTACATTGAAGCCCATCCCGATTTTATCCGTCCCCAACATAGACGTAACGAGATGCTTGGGTTTTTAAAACAGCCGCTCGGCGATTTGTGTATTTCCCGTCCCAAAGAGCGTTTAAGCTGGGGCATTGAGATCCCATTTGATAAAGATTACGTGACTTATGTTTGGTTTGATGCCCTCATTAATTATATTTCGGTCATCGGTTACGGCTCTGATGAGAAAAAGTTTAAACAATGGTGGCCGGCCTCGGTCCATTTGATCGGTAAAGATATTCTCACGACGCACTCAGTTTACTGGACCACGATGCTTTTTTCTTTAGGACTTGCCTTGCCGGAAGTTATCTTCGCCCACGGCTGGTGGCTTATTGGCGAGACCAAGATGAGCAAATCTTTGGGGAATGTGGTTAATCCGCTTGATTTGATCGATCAATATGGTGTTGATCCGGTCCGTTATTATTTAATGCGCGAAATGGTTTTAGGTTCCGATGCTAATTTTACCGTCGAGTCGTTCATCAAACGCTTTAACAGCGATTTGGCCAATGACTTTGGGAATCTCTTAAATCGTGTTGGCGGGCTTATATCAAAGAATTTTGATGGTGTTGTGCCCAAGCCGCAAACCTTAACTCAAGATGAACTTGTCATTAAAGAAGAAGCGGACAAACTGCCTGCGAAAGTTTACGAGCTTATTAATAATTTTCATCTTGATGAAGCCATCGAATCTATCATTGTCCTTGTGCGGATGGTCAATAAATATGTTGAGCATCAAGCGCCGTGGAAGGTGGCGAAAACGGATTTAAAACGCACAGCCACGATTCTTTATACAGCGACGGAGGCACTTCGTATCGTTTCTGTTTTGCTATCGCCGGTCATGCCCGAGAAAACAAAAATTGTTTTGGATGTTTTAGGCGCGACCAATACAAAGCCACAATGGGGCCAATTAAAGCCGGGGACAAAATTAAAAATGCATGAGGCATTGTTTCCAAGACTTGAAATAAAAGAAAAATAAATGGTCACCAGAGCACCAGTCACACGTCACCTGTAGTCACCAGAATAAACCACAGGTGACTGGTGTCGAGTGACCACAATCATTTTATATGTCTATCCAAACTATTTCCTATAAGAACGGTTGCGTTAAGATAATTGACCAGACCAAACTGCCCAATAAATTGGAATATATTTATTGCCGCGATTTAGATACTTTATGGCATGCGATTAAACGTTTGAGCGTGCGCGGGGCGCCGGCATTGGGAGTTGCGGCAGCTTTTGGTGTTTTGTTAGGTATCAAGAAATTTAAGGGTAATAATACGAATGACTTTATAAAGTTTATCAAGAAAACTTCTGATTATATCGGCACATCGCGTCCGACGGCGGTAAATCTTTTTAACATGCTTGAGCGGATGAATAAAGTGGCGAATAAGAACCGTTTGAAAACGGTTGCTGAGCTAAAAAAGATTTTAGAAAAAGAAGCGCTCGCTATATATAGAGAAGACCAGGCCGTGTGCCGGCAGATGGGCGATCATGGTGCGGAATTAATTAGAGACCATCAAAGCCTGTTAACGGTTTGCAATGCCGGCGCGCTTGCCACCGCCGATTACGGCACAGCCCTCGGCGTTTTTTATAGCGCTAAGAAGAAGGGAAAGAAATTTAAAGTTTATTCGTGCGAAACGCGTCCGTTGCTTCAAGGTGCCCGGCTTACGACATGGGAATTATTGCGGGAGAGAATCGATACGACGCTTATTTGCGATAACATGGCGGCGACTTTGATGAAACAGGGAAAGATCGATGGTGTTTTTACCGGTGCGGACCGTATTACCAGTAACGGAGATACGGCCAACAAGATCGGGACGTATGGTTTGGCCGTTTTGGCCAAGCATCATGGTATTCCTTTTTATGTCGTGGCGCCCGAATCGACCTTTGATCTAAAAATTAAAAGCGGCAAGCAAATCCCGATTGAAGAGCGAGCGAAAGATGAAGTGACCCATTTTGGCCAAACCCCGACGGCGCCTAAGAATGTTAAAGTCTACAACCCTGCCTTTGATGTCACCGACCATTCGCTTATCACCGCTATCGTCACTGAAAAAGGTATTATCCGATATCCGTTTAAAAGAAATATTCTAAGAATTTTTAGAAGGAAGGTTTTATAAAGTCGTGCTATACTTTTTTAAAAAGGAGCAAGGATGATTAAAATTAGAGAAAATTATATAACGGACGCTAAGGGGCATCAGGTGGGGGTTGTTTTAAATATCAAGGAATACCGCAAGCTCTTGAAGCAACTCGAGGAATTATATTGTATCCGTGCCTATGATTCGGCTAAAGCTTCTAAAGACCGAGCTATTGCTTTTAGCCAAGCTAAAAAAGAGATTGAACGCTCCCGCAAATGAGTTACAACATTCTTATCCTGCGCGGCGCCCAGAAGGAATTGGCTAAATTGCCGCTGGATGATTATCATCATGTCTGCCAAGAAATAGAAAAGCTTACCTTAATCCCCAGACCGCATGGATGTAAAAAATTAATTGCCCGTCCTGGATGGCGTATTCGTATAGGAGATTACCGGGTCATTTACGAAGTTAATGATAAGAACAAAAGTGTCCTTATTTTGCATGTAGGTCATCGTCGGGATATTTATCATTAACTGAACATAAGTATATTTCCTACATGGTATGAATGAATACCGCACTCTTAAATGAAAAAACTTGATTCCCTTGGCGAATTTGGATTAATTAATTGGATTAGAAGGCAAAGCCCGAAAGATTCGTTCGTGATAAAAGGTATCGGCGATGATACCGCTGTGCTTAAAAAGCCATCGTCGGATTATTTGCTTTTTACGACGGACATGATTGTTGAGGGCACGCATTTTTTAAAAAATGAGGACCCGCAAAAAATTGGACATAAAGCGATTGCTGTTAATGTAAGTGACATTGCCGCGATGGGCGGGTTGCCGTGTTACGCGGTCGTTTCTTTAGGGATCTCTGGAAAACATCCAGTTTCGTATGCGCAAAAGATTTATCAAGGGATGTTTAAAGTCGCCAAAAGGTTTGGCGTTTCTATCGTCGGCGGCGATACGGTTAAAAGCGATAAACTGATTATCAATGTCGCGATGATCGGACGAGTCAGCAAGAAAGATGTGGTGACCCGCTCTGGAGCAAAGCGAGGCGATCAAATTTTTGTCACCGGGCCGCTGGGCAATTCTTTAAAGAGTGGACATCATTTAACATTTACCCCGCGCGTTAAAGAATCACAGTTCTTGGTTAAGCATTTTAAGCCGACGGCCATGATCGATATCTCCGACGGATTGTCGGCTGACTTGGGACATATTTTAGAAGAAAGCAAAGTCGGCGCAGTCCTCTATGAGAATATGATCCCTTGTCGTAAAAGTGCGTCTTTAGCTCAGGCTTTAAATGACGGAGAAGACTTTGAATTGCTTTTTACCTTAAAGCCAAGTCAGGTGAGAAAAATGCTTAAGCATAAAAACTTTCATCGTATCGGCGAGATTACCAATACAAGAAAATTACAGCTTAAGACAACTAAAGGACAAATGAAAGATCTGTTGATAAAAGGTTTTAAGCATTTTTAATTTGTTAGAATCCAGAGTATCGGAATACCAGAAGGAGATTTCAGTATTCAGATTCCAGATACTTCGGGTTTTAATCTGATATTTCTGATATCTGAATTCTCCTTCTGATAATCTGATGTTCTGAAAACTAGCTTGAGATGAAGACCAAAGAATTAATTACAAATAGCCAACAAGAAACAGTAAATCTAGGGGAACGCTTAGCCAAGCTTCTATCTCCTGGAGCAATCGTCTGTCTTATCGGTGATTTAGGAAGCGGCAAAACAAGCTTGGTTAAGGGCATGGCCAAGGGGCTTAAGGTCAGCGTCGAGAAAGTCCACAGCCCGACGTTTGTGCTTATGAACATTTACGAAGGGAAATTGTCGCTATATCATTTTGATTTGTATCGTCTAGAAGATATTAAGGAGATCGAAGCGATCGGTTATGAAGAATTTTTATATGGGAAAGGCATCGCCGTCATCGAATGGGCGGATCGGCTGGCTACTTTGATGCCTAGCGAATACTTGCGTATTGAATTGAAGCACCAAGATGAGAATACAAGACAAATTGAGATTGAATCCGTAGGGAATAAATATAAACGATTAATAGAATCTTTGAGGTAGCTTTTGGCTCATAGCTCATGGCTCATACGATATGAGCTACGAGCTATGAGCTATGAGCTATGAGCTCGAGCTATGAAATTACTATCCATTGATACTTCAACCAACCATTTTAGCTTGGCCGTTTCTTCAGATGAGAAAATCTTGGTCGAGAAAAATATTGTTCTTAGCAAGGTTTTGGAGTCATCGATTATCCCGGCAATCGATGCGGCCTTAAAGAAGGCGAAAATCCCGTTAAATAAACTCGATGGGTTTGTCGTAGGTCTTGGCCCAGGATCTTTTACGAGCCTTCGCGTCGGCGTTTCAACGATCAAATCTTTTTGTTTGGCCACAGGCAAGCCGGTCGTCGGGATCCCAAGTCTAGATGTGATCGCCGAGGCGGTTAAGACGAAAGCAAATCATATTTGTGTGGTCAACGATGCCAAAAGAAATTTGGTTTATGCTTGTTTGTATAAAAAAGAAGGGAGCGGCTTAAAACGAGACTCAGAATACTCGCTGGTTTCAATTGATGATTTTTTAAAACAAGTCCATGAAGACACGCTTTTCGTCGGAGACGCGAGCTCTTTATATAAAGATAAAATTTTAAATGGTTCGTCTAAGAAATTTAAAGTAAGCTTTGCCGAAGAACTTTTAGGTTATCCTCATGCGCGGCATCTTTCGGCGCTTGGCTTAAAACGGTTTAAAGGTAAGAAATTAGATGATGCCTTAAAAATTTTGCCAATGTACCTCTATCCAGAAGATTGCCAAGTTCAGAGGTAAGAGGTAAAGAAATAAGAGGTAAGGGAGAGGTAAGAGAAATAGAGATAAAAATATCAAATACCTCTCTACCTCTTACCTCTTTACCTCTCCTCAGAAGATTACAATGATTCTAAATCCTTTAACATTTGTTAAAATTGATGTAAAAGCGCTAAAGTTTAATTTACAAGCCATTCGTCGTCTTGCTAGCCGCAATAGCTTCAACCTTCCCACCCGTCGGCAGGATAGAAACAAAAATCCAATCCAAGTTTTATGTGTGGTCAAGGCGGACGCTTACGGCCACGGCATGCGCCAAGTCGCCCATTTTTTAAACCAATGGGGCGTTGATTATTTTGCTGTCTCCGATGTGGTAGAGGGAATAGACCTTCGACGGGCAGCCATTACTAAACCCATTCTTCTTTTAGAAAGCAGTTTGCCGGAGCATGCCTTACAGATCATTGACTTTCATTTAACACCGACGGTCTGTAATATGGAGCTTGCGCAAGCGTTAAATCGGCACGCAAAAGCCAAAAAGAAAATGGTCCGTATCCACGTCAAAGTCGATACGGGCATGGGGCGTTTGGGCGTTTGGCATCGTGATGCTTATGAGTTTATTAAAAAGATTTTTGATCTAAGACATCTGATCGTGGAAGGCATTTACACGCATTTTCCGTCGGCGGATACCGACAGGACATTTACAGAATATCAAATCGAATCGCTTTACCGGCTGGTCTTAAAGTGCGATGAGGCGGGCATGGTCATCCCGTATGTCCACGCCTCAAACAGCATGGGGCTGATGGGGTATAACACATCCGTTTTAAATCTTATGCGGCCGGGGCTCATGATTTATGGTCTATATCCGAGTGAGGCGATGAAAAAACAAATTCGATTAAAGCCGGTGTTAAGCGTTCATTCCAAAGTTATTTTTTTAAAAACTATTGAAAAAGGAAGAGGGATCAGTTACGGCCGCACCTTTATCGCCAAAAAGGGAATGAAGGTCGCCACCATCCCCGTTGGTTACAGCGACGGATATTTGCGAGCGCTATCGAACCAATCATCTGTTTTGATTGCCGGCAAGCATTGCCGAGTTTTGGGACGGGTGACTATGGATCAAATTGTCGTGGATGTCAGCCATATCAAGAATATTTCTTTAGGGACGCCTGTTGTGATTTTAGGCAAGCAGGGTAATCAAGAAATTTCTGCGGATCATCTCGCCTCATTAGCTGCAACAATTAACTACGAGATCGTTTGTAACCTCGGTAACCGCCTGTCGCGGGTCTATCATTAAATAAAATCTAGCATAATTTTTAGCTCATAGCTCATGGCTCATAATTTATGAGCTACGAGCTATGAGCCAGTTCGCCTTGACGACTAATATTTATAATATATACTTTTACTACTTTTTAAGGCCATGTTTACCCTTTGCCCCCACAAAAAATTTAATTTTGCCAAGCGTTTGGTGTGTTTGGTTACGCTTTTCGCCTTTTTGGCGACGAGCGTTTGCCCGTCTTATGCTGTGGCCCAGACTCTGCCTGCGCCCACGCCTATTGGTTTAAGCCAACCGTTCACGCCGCCTTTGGTGCGCGGCATTACCCTTCATCCGGAAAATCCGCTTAAGTTTGATTTTATTATCGACGTTGGCGACAATCACTTAGCCGGCGATGCTTTCCAAAAAGAATCCATGAAACTTATCAAATATTTCCTCGTCTCCTTGACCGTCCCTGAAAATGACATGTGGGTCAACCTCTCGCCGTATGAAAAAAACCGCATTGTGCCAGAACAGTTCGGCCAGACGGAAATGGGGCGGGACCTTCTTTTACAGGATTACATTTTAAAACAGCTGACTGCCTCGTTATTAAACCCGAACGAAACATTGGGTAAGGAATTTTGGGACAAGGTCCGTATAGAGGCCAAAGAAAAGTATGGGACGACGGAGATTCCCACAGACACCTTTAACAAAGTTTGGATCGTTCCCGATCGTGCGCAAGTGTATGTTAAGAACAATAGCGTGTATGTCGTTGAGAGTCACTTGAAGGTCATGCTAGAAGAGGATTACCTTGCGATGAGTCGTCAGTCCACAGACCATAGTCCACACTCTCGTGGACTGTCGACTGTGGACAGTGGACTAACTTCGAATCTTATTAAACAAATAATATTGCCTGCTATCGATAAGGAAGTCAACGAAGGTAAGAACTTCGCGAGCCTGCGCCAAATCCAAAACTCCGCGATCCTCGCCGCCTGGTATAAGAAAAATTTAAAGCAAACCATTCTTAGCAAAGTTTATGTCGATCAAAGAAAAACCAAAGACGTCGCTATGGATGACAAAGAAGCCGCGCAGAAAATCTACGACCAGTATTTGACGGCCTTTAAGAAAGGCGTCTATGATTTCATCAAAGAAGATTATGATCCCAAGACCCAAGAGGTCGTGCCGCGCAAATATTTCTCCGGCGGGGTTGTGGCGGCGTATGAAAATGTTTTGGGTAGCGATAATGCCCAAATCGCTGAAGAAAAATTAGCCTTTGTCAGAAACCCAGTGCGTGTAGTAACTGGAGGGTTTGATTCAGCGATAACGTCCACCGTCCACAGACCACAGTCCGCTGATCGGTCGACTGTCAACGGTGGACTGAGGACTAAACAAGACGCCGCGATGACGGCCAACGTCGATAGTCGCCACGACGATGCTCCTGAAATTAAGAAGAGAGTAATAGATGATAGACCGAGGCCTCCAGAGAGGCAGATAAGCCCCGAATCCCAGCAGATTCTTTTAGAGACTCAAAAACAAAGAATTCAAAAACTCGTTTATCTGATCAGAAGTTATGTGTGGAATTCCGTCAACAGAAATAGATTTACTAAACCTTGGTTAGAATCCATGTTTTTTGATTTATATGGCATAGATCCAGATACATACACATTAACGGGAAGGGAAAAATTAGTGACCATTGCACAAAAATACGGACTAAACAGTAGACAAGCAGTGGATGATCATGCCAAAAATTTTAAGATTTGGTTAAAAGATGTCAAACACATCAAAACGCGAAGAGATCTTGATCGATTTAAAATTAATCCGGAAGGTGAGAAATATTTAGAAGCTAAGCGAAGCCCCGACGCTGCGATGACGGCCGTGTTAACCGAAGATCAAAAGATTGATTTAAAGAAAGCCATTGAAACAACCCCTTTAACGAAAGCCCTGGGGTCTTTTCAAATTCCTATCGTTGGGGGGACAGTCAACAGAATATTACAAACCCAAGACACACAAAGTCCATTATTTAATTTGGCTATTAAAGTGGTTCCTAACGAAGATGACGCGAAAAAGGCCAAAGAATATTTAAAATTCGTTAAAGCGAACATGGGTGTTTTTGTTGCGCCTTTAACTGTCTTAAAAAATGTAACGATTAACGGAATAAGATATCCGTTAGTTATCGTCCAAGAGAAATTAACCATATTGCCCGGTCACCAATTTGTTGAGAATCTGCAATTAAATAACAATCTTTCTATTAACATATTTCAACAATTGCGCGAATTGCTCCTTGAATCTGTCCGAAGAAACATTGTCTTAAAAGATAATCTGATTCCAAAGAATTTAGGTGTGGATTTCAAAGGTCAATTATATTTTGCTGATTATATGGATCCTGAACCGGGAACAATGGAGAGCATGTTCCCGCTTCAGCAAAACACGCAAGAGAGAGCTTTATACTTAATTCGAAAATACGATCATGTGCTAAAGCAAATAGGAATGCCTGGATATGAAGAACTTCAAAAAATATGGAATACGCATGAAGGTGAACCATTAAGCGATGTGTTATTTCCAAATCCTAATTCTGATCAGGCGATGACGGCTCAAAGCCAATATGAGGCAGAGGTACATCGTCTAGAAAAATGGTGTGAGGCAAGGAAAGGTCAAGTGATTCCGGATACTCTGCGGGAAATTGCCAAAAGGTTTAGACTCTCTGCGCCCACGGTGAGTAAATATCTTGCTCAATATGGCATTACAACGCAGGGACAAAAAGATATTAAACTGGAAGCAAAAAAAATGAAGCGTTTTAGAACCTGGGCCCGTGAGCATCGCGGAGAGAATGTGCCAAAGACACAGCGCCAATTGGCCAAACGATTCGGAATATCTCAGAGGCTCATTAGTTATGGTTTAGAAGAATTTAAGATAAAGTCAAAAGGGTCCATCATCGACGTCGCCATGCTTTCAAGCGTGCCGGCGGGGGTTGATGATCTGTTTGTTGGTCTTGAAGAAATGGTTGAGAATTATACGGCGGCCGACACGCTTCTTAAGAAGAGCATCTTAGATCGGATATCAAAGTTAAGAAAAGATTTCGCTCGAGGCGATTTAGATAGGTTAGAACAACAAGACTCAGATTTATTTGAGGATCTCCATAGTTTGTGGGGAGATGATGTAGAACAACTGCCTGAGCCGTTTAGAAAGAACGCTATTTTTGGAATGCATTTATCGCATGCCATAACTGTGGCTATTAAGGCTAGAGATTTCTTGGGCCTAGAACCTTCTGTCAAAATTCCTTGGGATATAGTCAAGGAGAAAATAGACATCAGAAGGCATAAAAAAGTCTTTATTGATACCTCCATGATCATCGGTTACGAAGTGCCGACGATTGAATGGGCAAGAGAAAATAGCCCTGAGGTCCAAAAATATATTCCTGCCGCCGGAAATAGATTATTTGAAGATTTGGTAACAAAAATAAAGATTCTTGAGACGCTTAGAGATTTTCAGGAGAAGGGGATTGAATCAATGTTAAGAAACCCTCCACCAGATCCTCAAGAACGTGAACAAGTAACAGAAGATTATTATCGTTTGATATGGGCCATCGCCGAACATTATGGACTCACCGAGTCCCGCCAGGCGCATGATCTGGCGATGATGGTCGACGAAGGCCCGCCGCGACCGGGAACCAAAAAATATTCGGATATTCAGCGTCTGAACCTGTGGTGCGAAGAAAGAGCAAACACGACCATTCCAGAAACGCAACGTGAGGTGGCGGAGATGTTTAGTGTTTCACAGACGACCGTAGCTAATTATTTTGAGAAACATCACATTAAATCCTCCGGGGAAGAAACCATTGAGACAAGGGCCCAAAGAATGAAGAGATTAAGAGCATGGGCTCAAAGGCATCGGGGACAGAGCGTTTCGCAAACACAACAAGAATTAGCAGTTCGGTACGGTTTTTCCCGTCAAACCATTAACAAGGTCACTCAAGAGTTTAAGATCACAACCAACAAGTCTGATGAAGCCATGCTGGCTGACATTCCATCTGGTGTCGATCAGCTGTTCGGTCAACTCGAAAATGTAATTGGAGAGGATACTAAAAATGACCCCATACTAAAAGAACGGCTCCTTGATCAAATATCGAATCTCAGAAATGGTTTCGCCCATAATGATTCAGATAAATTAAAAGAGCAGATGATTGAATTACGTTCTTCTATTTTCGATCTTTGGGGAGACAATTTGGATAAGCTTCCTAGCGAGTTGAGAAAAAATGCATTTATAGGGTCAGCTATTCTTGTTTCGTTAAATGGAGCCATTGAAGCTAGGGATTATTTAGGACGGGAAAAGTCGCCCAAAAACCAAATCCCTTGGGATCAAGTTAAACAAAACGTAAATACCCAAGAGAAAAGGAACTATTTTATCGATGCGTCATCGCCTATTTCTTACGGCGTGCCGACGGCTGAATGGATGAGAGAAAACAATCCGGCGGTTAATGAATACATCACTGAGGTGGACGATGAATTGTTGGAAGATATCGGAACGAAAGCAAAGATTTTCCAAGCGTTGAGGAAATTTAATGAAGGAGATATTGAATCGATCTTTGCGAAGTCATCTCTAGACCCTCAATCGTATGAGCAAAAGAAAAAAGATCTTTATCGTCTTCTTTGGGCTGTCGCTGAGCATTATGGCCTTATCGAGCCGCGTCCGTCATTAGACCACGCGATGCTTTCACAGATGCCACCGATGATGGACAATATTTTAGGCCGATTAGAAAAGATAGTAGAAGGACAGGCAACAAATAATACAGTATTAAAGGATGAAGTTTTAGAGGGAATAAAAAATTATCGGCGGGCGTTTTTGATTGAAAGTTATGGTCAGTTAAAACAAACCCATGAGGCGTTAGAACATAAGATAAGTGTTTTATTCGGATTAAACGGTCATAATGAAAAATTTTATACTAAAGATATGCTTATGGTTCATGAAATTTGGAATGTTTTGGATCAATCCATTGAAGCGCGAGGATTACTGACGGCAAATTTCATGCCGCCGGAACCACTTGAGTGGGAAGCGATCCATCAATTCAACTTTGAAAAGGACAATAATAGACATATTTTTAGTTTCGTTACAGACGATAATGAAACAATCAGTATAGGATTCCCTGTTTTTGAAGAGATTGTAAGTTCAGAGCCGGAAATAGCTCATTTAGCAAACAAGTTGGACCCAGAGTTTTTAGAAAAAATGGTTTGGTGTAAACTTGTTTTAGAAATTTTAAAGATTACGAATTCCGATAAGCCGTTGCCTGAAGAGCTGTTTGCCCTTAATCACCCGAAGAACGAAAGAGTTTATAAAAATAATCTCTATCGGCTTCTATGGACGCTGGCTTATCATGACGGATTTATTGAACCTCAGACGCCCGTTGTCCTTTCCAACATGCCTCAGGCCATCGAAGAGGCATTTGATTTCATGGAGAAAACCGTAGAGTCGATTCCCGGGTCAGAAAGTCTGGTGCAAGAAGCCAGATCTAATCTGGACCAATTGCGCAGCAGTTTTGTTAAAGATGATCTTATTTCTTTAAGATTGAAATATCAAAAATTTAAACGGTCTTTAAAGAAGCTTCAAAGTGAGTCTACCAAACCTGTTAACACCGAGCTGGTTAATTTATTGGAAAGCTTTTTCGACCAGGCTGTGCGTTCAAAGAATTTTTTGGGAGAAGAAGCCACCGCATCTTTTACAATCCCGTGGAAAAAAATTGAAATTAAAGATAATAAAGATCTCCGTCTTCGGAGATTTTCCTACAAAATTCCCGGCGGCAGGTCAATCAGTTATGATCTCCCTAACATTGAAGATATTTTTAGGGAATCGCCGGAGCTTATGGAAATTGGAGAGGAGAATAATGAGCTCATCGAGAAATTATATAACTTAAAACGGATTATGAAGACTTTAGTTGATACTCTGAAGATTCAGCGTCTCATGAGTCAAGATGAAACGGTCCGGACACATTTTGCGTATGTCTATGCTTTGCGCTGGGCTGTGGCCAAACATTACAACCTTCTCGACCGCCCGGCGCTGGACCATGCGATGATGAGCACAAAACTCAAAAGGCATATATTCTTTACAAAACTAAGGCAAGAGCAGTTGGTAAAGATAGCTGATCGTTTGAAACGTCCTAAGATGATGAAACAAATTCATCAAATGCTTATCAAGCTAAAAACTTTTAATAAGGTGAAGCTTTATGCTGTGTGGAATGATTATTACGATGAGAATTCAGCCTTCTATCATCATCCAAAGGTTAAGGTAGGGGGCGCAGAGTTTGTTCGGGATAGACGAGAAACGTTGAAGAGAATGGCTGATGGTTTAAAGGAGCCTCAGTCGATTGATGAGTTTCATCAAATGCTAATTAAGATCCCAAGGTTTAAGGAAACACCACTACAAACCGTACGGGACGACTACAATTTTGAAGGGTCTGCTTTCTATCATCACAAGATGGTAAAAAGATTGAGAAGTGCTCACAATGACCAGGCGATGATGGCAAAGCCATTTGATCTTAAGCCTTCTGTGCAAAAAGTTTTGTAAGATGCCTTAAAGAAAGTGGCCAGGATGGGCTCGCTAGAAAGAATCAGCAGTATGTCAGTTCGAGAATTCGCAGACAAAATCGGCGCGCATAAAATCTTTGTGACAGAGGAGGCCAAGAGGGAATATTCCAGCGTTTTTGGGGATCAAGACATCTCTATTATTATCCCGCCCTTATTTTATGTAACCCCTGAGTTATACGAAAAGATTGAAATGGCCCGACGTCAACGGGGAAAATCAACGGCGTTTACCGACGATTTTCTGATGAATATGAGAATAGATGTTTTAAGATGGATCGAGGAGATCACCAGTCCAGGGATTTATTACAACATTGAGATGATGGAAGAGAGATTTAAAGATATTGACCATCAAAAATTTGAATTGTACATGAAGACCATGTTGTTCCATGAACTCCTTGAGGAAACATCCGTCAAAGAAAAATTAACAGATGAAGAGTTTCAGGGGTTATTGGGTCATGATCATCCGATTGTGTTAATCGGACAAACAATGTTTGCCGCTTTATTTGGAAAAGAATTTGTAGCGTTGAATCTAAAAGAAATATTAGAAAGTATTGATGGAAGAATTAGATATTTAGAGAAACTTAAACAATTAGGCGTTGCAGATTCCAGTGTTCATGCAGGTTTGGTGGATTTAAGGCAAAGGTTTGAGAAATTAGCCGTCAGTCAGGACTTTTACAATGGGTCGTTAGGTTTATGGAACCGGGTCCAAGAAGAAATTCGACATGACCAGGCGATGATGGGCGATAACTTTAGAAGCGAGAAGTTAAAGAGGGTTTTTGCAGAGATTTTTGGCGATGTGCTTTCAGATTTAAGGACACGACCGGATGTCGTTTTAAAGCTAATTACTTTGATTGACGAGTACATGAATACAAAGCAGAGAAAATTTGCTAATCGAGAGAGGATTTTATTCGATTATTTCGGCATCGATCGATTGACAAACACTTCGCAAGGAATTGCTGCAACAGAAGCCGTTGGACGAAAAGTGGGCGTAACGGGAAGCTTTGTTCGCGAAGTGAGAACTAATTTTATTTATTGGCTTTATCATGTCAAAGGGTTAAGAGAGAAGGATTTTAGAGCAGGTACTGATCAGGCGATGATGGGTTTAAAAGAAAAGGGTCAGGTAGCAAAGGGTCAAGGGTCAAGAACTGCGAGCCAAGAGCCAAGCAAGGGCGGGATTGATTCGAATGCTAATGAATCGATGCATGAACAATCCGTCGACAAAGCGATGCTCAGCGAGTTTATTCTAAGAAAGCTCTTTAACGACGATCCTCAACAGCGTCAATGGGCTCTGCGTCAAATTAAGACGACAAAAAATCCAGAATATAATGAAGCCTTGATCCAATTGTTTGCGGTAGAGGAGTTACAGAATCTTTTAAGAGAGAACTTAGAGGTTTTGGCACAGGTAAGTGGTTACCAAATTGCTTTAGAAAAATTAAGAAGGGCTCCGATAGAAGAAATCGAAGCCCTTCGTGACCGTCTGCAAGAATTGTTGACTTCAGATACGCCCACTATGGATAAAATTCGCATCATGTTTTTATCGTATGTCGATGTTTCTAAAATAGAGGATTTACCTGATAAAGATGGACTTATTTCTTCCTTTAGGCAATCGATGGCTAGGATCCGAAGAAATCCAGAGTTACGTAAAGAATATAGAGAATTTGTAGAGGAGCTGGACGCAGCTCATCGTTTACAGTTACTTGCAACAGATCCAGAAAAGTATCTTAATTATTTAAAACTAAAGAAATATAAACAAGCTTTACCTAAAGGGGAAAGATTTGAAGACGATTTGTTAAGAGCTGTCGATGGATTGTTAAAATTGAATAAGAGGTATCAGACGAAAAGTATGCGACGCCTTAAGGTCTTCTTAAAAAGAATAGTCTCTACGGGCGATGGAGTTTCAGAAAAACAACTTGGTCAAATTACGATGCTATTTAAAAACCCCAGAACCAAATTTTCGATGGATCATGCCATGATGGGATTAAACAAGGGTGGGATCGATTTGAACCCCAATGAACGTATGCTTCAAGAATCTGGCGAGAAAATCAAGCTAGATATTCCCCAAAGTCCGTCGCAGAATTTAGAAATCAATTCCTTTGTCCCCGTCATCTTCAACATTTCCCCACCGACGACGCTGCCGCTTCTTTTAGGAATTCGTAAGAAAGAAGAAGAAAGAATAGCGCAGGTTTTGTAAGAGTTCAGATTATCAGAATACCAGAAGGAGAGTTCAGATTTCAGATCATCAGATTAAAAAGCTTTCTGATTTCTGTTTTCTGAAATCTCCTTCTGATAATCTGGTATTTCTGAATTCTAATTTAAACTCTTAATTGCTACCAATGTATAACAATGCTATACTCATGCTGCAAAAAAGGAGAGGGCCATGACCATCTTAAAAGCATTCCGGCTGCCGGAAAAATTAGCCGAAAGGCTGTCAAAATTAGCTAAAGAAACCCATCGAAGCGAAACCTTTTATCTCACCCAAGCCTTGCAGCATTATTTCGAAGATTATTCCGACGCCCAACTCGCCAAAGACCGTTTTGATGATCCCAAATCGAAGATTATTTCCAACCAAGAGATGAGGAAAAGATTAGGTGTATAAGGTTGTCTACCTCGATCGTGTAGAGGAAGATCTGCGCAAGCTGGATAAACCAACGATCAAAAAAATATTTGATCGCATAGAAAACTATCTTGCCCAAAATCCTAAAGAGCTAGGCCAACCGCTTAAAGGAAATTTCCAAGGATATTGGCGCTATCGCTGGGGCAATTATCGTGTGATTTATAAAATAGCGGAGCAAGAACTTTTGATTGCTGTGTTGCGGATTGGGCATAGGAAAGAAGTTTATAATTGACTTGCTAAATAGACTTTAGATTATCAGAGCACCAGAAGGAGAATTCAGATTTCAGAGGACCAGATCAAAACCGGATTGTTTCTGAAATCTGATTCCTGAAATCTCCTTCCGATAATCTGATTCTCTGAATTCTAGAAATTACTTTCAATCGTAATAAACGCTATCGAAGAGAAAAGAAGAGGGGTCGCCCAGGCGGCGAGAATGGGAGGAAATAATCCGCCTTTGCCTAAGGCCAGTGAAACAGCGTTAGCAACGTAGTAAACAAAACCGATAGCCACGGCCAAGCCAAGGGAAGTGAAGGTCATGCCTTTGCGGCTTCGAATCATCATGGCAAAGGGAAGGCCGGTTAAAACGATAACGAAATTTCCAATAGGGTAAGCGATCTTTTGGTGAAGGTCAACGCGCAGGTTGTTGATGGCTTTCGTCGCCCCACTTTTGGAGAACCGGTCGATATATTCTTTGAGTTGCTTGATGTTCATTGAATCGACATTGATGTGTTGTCTAACAAAATCATCGGGCGTTTCCGGAATGTCCATCAGTTTCTCATCGTAGATTTTTACTTTTGCCAAACTGCTAAGGCTCGTCTCATTAAATTCCGTGATTTGGCATTGATAAAATTTCCACGCAAGCCCCGTCCATTTGCCTTTAAGCGCCACGATCTTTTGCCGGATATTTTGCGTTTGATCATATTCGATGATCGTAATGCCTTCCATTTCTTTATTCACCGGATAAAACGTGTCGACGTAGTAAAGACGGTTTTGAAGACCATAAAAGGTTAGGTTGGTGATTTTGCCGCTCGTGTTAATCAACCGGTCGACTTCGAGGATCATATTTTGGTTCCTGATTTTTTTTGTCGCCTCGAGCGCCGCCGGGACATAGCGCTCGTTTAAATAAAGAACGACAATCGAGATCAGGATGCCAAAAATAATCGCAGGCTTGGTGATTTGCCAGAAATTCAAACCGCTTGAACGCATGACGATGACTTCGTTATTATTATTAAGGCTGCTAAATGTAAAAAGCGTTGCGATCAAGCACGCAATTGAGGAAGTCTGCACGAGGATGATTGGAAAAAAGGCCAGGTAATAATTGATGAGCACAGGGATTGGGACTTTGCGGTCGATGATCTCATCGAGCGTGCTCGTGATATCGATCACAATATAGAGAAGACAGAACATCACGACCGTCGAAAGAAAAATACGGATGATGGATGTGTTGATATAGCGGTCTAAGATACGCATTTTAAATTAAGGATAATGGCGGCTACCCCCGCGACAAAATTTGGCCCCCACATAATATATTGGGGC
>JACXTT010001757.1_pt1 | contig 35636 bp, 33 predicted proteins | sample 9270951 | NCBI WGS metagenome assembly JACXTT01 (sample SAMN15532306, study PRJNA645909) | rock metagenome | isolation source: weathered quartz diorite | place: Puerto Rico | collected 2017-06-21 | reverse complement strand
GGGGGGGACACAGTCACGTGTGGTGGCCGCAAAAGAGGAAACGTTTCCCGGTCTGAAACGTGCGGCCTGGCGGAACGGTGCGGCGATTAACTTGATATCACTTGGCCAGCTTGGCAAATGCACCTCGGTGCTGCGCGACGCCGCCGTGACGCATGCCGTGATGGCCGGTCAGGTGAAACATACGAAGATCTTTTCCGGCGGCATCGTTCCCGATCTCACCTTTCTCAGCGTCCTCAAGCAGCTCACGTCGAAGAACACGGACGGCCTCATTGGCGCGGTCGCCAGCGTGCTGCACGAGCGCGGCATCGAGCTGATGGACTCCACGTCGCTATTGCAGCCGCTGCTGGCGCGGCCCGGCGTCTTGACCACACGCGCTCCGACCGACGATGAGCGGAAGGATTTCGAGTTCGGCTACCGGATGGCGGATGCGATTGCCGCGCTCGACATCGGCCAGACGATCGCCGTGAAGCATCAGGCGGTGGTGGCGGTCGAGGCGATGGAAGGAACTGATGAAGTCATTGGACGCGCGGGCCACCTCGCAGGGCCCGGCGTCCGCATCGTCAAGGTGGCGAAGCCGAATCAGGATATGCGATTCGACGTGCCTGTCGTCGGCATCACCACGATTCAGGCCATGCGCGTCGCCGAGGCAAACGCGCTGTCGGTGGATGCCGGCAGAACCTTGATGCTCGATGGCGACGCGGTGATCGCGTCGGCCAACGAAGCCGGCATTACAATCGTCGGCCGTTCTCGCGGACCCGAAGGGTCCGCGCCGCTCTGAATGGGTAGCGTTCGAATCGGCGTGATTGGTGTTGGTCACCTGGGCCAGCACCATGCGCGGTTGCTGGCCTCGATGGATGGCGTCGAGTTGGTCGGCATCTGCGACATCAATCGCGGGCGCGCCGACGAGATCGGCGCGAAATTCGGCGCGCCGGCGTTCGGCGATTCACGCGAGCTGCTCGGGCGCGTTGCCGCGGTCACGGTCGCAGTACCGACCGTGGCGCACCTCGATGTGGCACTGCCGTTTCTGCAGGCGGGTGTGGCAACACTGATCGAAAAGCCGATCGCGCCGAGCATTGCGGACGCCGATCGGCTGGTCGAGGCCGCCGAACGCGGCGGAGCGATGCTGGCCACCGGGCACACCGAGCGATTCAATCCGGCGGTGGCCGCGGCGCTGCCGATTATTTCCGAGCCGCGCTTCATCGAGATTCATCGCCTAGGGACATTTCCGGAACGCAGCCTCGACATCGATGTCATCTTCGACCTCATGATTCATGATCTCGATTTGCTGCTGAGCGTCGTCCGCTCGGAGGTCACGGGCATCGAAGCGGTAGGCGTCAACGTGCTTACGCCCAAGGCGGATATCGCGAATGCCCGTCTGCGGTTTGCATCCGGCTGCATCGCGAACGTCACCGCCAGCCGCATCAGCCGTGAACGCGTGCGCAAGGCGCGCTTTTTCCAGAATGATGCGTACGTGTCAATCGACTATGCGGCTCAGGAGCTCGAAGTCTTCAGGCTGGTCAAGAACGGCCCTCGCCCGATCATTCATGGTGGGAAGGTCGAAGTCGCCAACGAGGAACCGCTCCGCCGCGAGCTCGCGGATTTCATCGAGGCCGTGCGGAGTGGGCGAAGGCCCGGCGTCACCGGGCGTGACGGACGCCTCGCGCTGGAGCTCGCCACGCGGGTCGCGGACACAATGGGGTTATGACGACGTCTTCGATCTTCGACACCATGCTCGAGCGGGTGAGCGCGGGCGATCGGCTCGGACCAGAGGACCTCGAGCTGCTTGCCGGCACGCCCGACATCCTGCAGGTCGGCATGCTCGCAGACACCGTCCATCGGTCGCTGCACGATACGCGCGTAACCTACCTCCGCGTGGCGCTTTGCCCCTACGACAAGCCGTTTACTGAAGCGGTTCCTCTGGTTGCGCGTGAAGTTCGTGTCACCGGAAAGCCCGAATCGCTCGAGGTTGCGGTCACCGCGATCGAGGCGGCTCGGGCCGTGGCTGGCGAGCGTTCAGTCTCGGCGTTCTCGTGGCTCGATATTGAGAGGCTTGCCGGCGGCGCTGGCGCGGAGAAGGCGGTGCTGCAGCCGCTGCGCGCGGCGGGCCTCGACGCGCTGGCGGAATTTCCGCTCGACCGTGTGGCCGACCCACGCGCCGCTCTGGAATCCATCGTGTCGGCTGGTTACACGCAGGTGCGGCTGACGATTGAAAAAACGCCGGCGGATGCGCGCACGAAGCTGTTCACGACGGCGGCCGCCCTCAAGGAGACGTACCCGGCGATTCGGTCGATCAACCCGCTTCCGTCCGTCCTCGACTCTCTGCGTCCCACTACTGGGTACGAAGACGTCAAGAGCGTGGCGCTCGCGAGACTGGCAGCGCCAAATATTTCGGACGTGCAGGTCGACTGGCTCCGCTATGGCCCAAAGCTCGCGCAGGTGGCGTTGACGTTTGGCGCCAATGACGTCGACAACGTGCAGGCGAGCGATGAGGCGCCCGACGGACGGCGGCGCGCGCCGCTCGAGGAAGTCCGGCGCAACATTCAGGCGGCGGGATTTCTGCCGGCGGAACGCGACGGACGGTTCGTTCTGATCGGTTGATGCCTGCCGCGGTTCGAATCGGTGCGGTGGGGTATCTCAACGCCCGCCCCTTGACGTGGGCTCTCGACCGCGCGCCGGATCGATGGCGCGTTCGGTACGACCTGCCTGCAGTCTGCGCGCGGCTCCTCTATGACAACGAGGTCGATCTCGGCCTGGTGCCATCGATCGAGTATCTGCGTTCCGACGACTACAGATTCGTGCCTGGCGTTGGCATTGGCTCGCGAGGACCAGTAGCGTCCGTCGCGCTCTTTACACGCCGCCCAACAGCGGATATTCGCCACATTGCCCTCGACACCAGCTCGCGCACGTCTGTGACGCTCATCCGAGTGTTGTGTCGGCGCCGGTATCGCATTACCCCCGAGTTCGTGCCGTACGGCCCCGATCTCGCTGCGATGGTGCGCGACTACGACGCGGGACTGCTGATCGGCGATCCGGCGTTGGAAGCCGATGCCGCCGCACTTGGCGTCACGAAAATCGATCTGGGGGAAGAGTGGACCGACATGACGGGGCTCCCGTTCGTCTATGCGGCGTGGACGGGTCGAACCGGCGCGATCGACGCCGAGTGCGTACGGTTGCTGCAGGAGGCGCAGGCGGAAGGTGTCGCCTCGTATTCTGCAATCGCTGCCGAATACGGCAACAACCATGCGGGCGCAACGAACCGGGCGCTCGCGTACCTAAGGGATAATATGCGCTACGGCCTCGGCGCTGACGAAGAGAAGGGACTGCAATTGTTCCTCGATTACGCGGCCGATCTGGGCCTCGCGGCGAAGCGCCGAAAACTGGAATTTTTTTGAAGACCGATTCACTCGCACGCAAGGTTCTCGACGGCGGACGCGTCGATCGCGCTGAAGCGATCGAACTCTATCGCCAGGCCCCGACACACCTGCTCGGCCACCTGGCCGATGCGATCCGCCTCCGCAAACATCCCGAGCGCGTCGTCACCTACATCATCGACCGCAACGTCAACTACACGAACGTCTGCGTGGCGCGGTGCAACTTCTGCGCGTTCTATCGACCCGTGGGCTCGACTGACGGGTATGTTCTCGGTTTCGATGAGATTTTCCGCAAGATCGACGAAACAATTGGCGTAGGTGGCAACCAGTTGCTACTGCAGGGCGGCCACAATCCGGACCTGCCGATCGCGTGGTACGAGGACCTGTTTCGCGCGGTCAAGTCCCGGTATCCCGCGTTCAAGCTCCACGCGCTCTCGCCGCCCGAAGTGCTGCACATTTCGAGGCTGAATCAGATCGCTGTCCCGACTGTTATCGAACGGCTGATCGCGGCGGGGCTCGACAGCATCCCCGGTGGCGGCGCCGAAATTCTCGTCGATCGCGTCCGAAAGCTGCTGAACTGCTACGGCAAGGCGACGAGTGACGAGTGGCTCGGTGTGATGCGCGAGGCGCACCGCGCCGGGTTGCGCACGACCGCGACGATGATGTACGGCACGGCCGAGACCGACGAGGAGCGCATCGAACATCTGATGCGGCTCCGTGACCTGCAGGACGAAACAGGCGGTTTCACCGCATTCATTACGTGGAGTTACCAGCCCGAACACACGGAACGCGGCGGCACCGAAGCAACGGGCGTCGACTATCTCCGCACGCTGGCGCTGTCGCGCATCGTGCTCGACAACTTCGACAACCTACAGGCGTCGTGGGTGACGCAGGGCGGAAAGGTCGGACAGCTCAGTCTCGCGTACGGCGCCAACGACATGGGCAGCGTGATGATCGAAGAGAACGTCGTCCGTGCGGCGGGCGCCAGCTACTGCATGGATGAAGTCGAGATCGTGGTGAATATCGAGGACGCCGGGTTCATTCCCAAACGACGCAACATGCACTACGACGTGCTCGGCGACCCAATTTTCCGCGAGCGCAGCGTCCCGCGGATGCTGGCGCTGGCGACCGCCCGCGTGGACGGGGATGCCTCTCTGCCGGAGGAGCTCCGCAATTACCCGGCCCGAAGCCGGAGCGGGAAACAACACCGCGCCCCTGTTCGCGATTCGTGACGCACGATTTGTGATTGCCAGGATCACAAATCACGAATCACCAATCACAAATGCCCTCATACACTGCGGACTGGGTATTGCCCATGACCGGCGAACCGATGCACCGCGCCTCGATTTCACTTCAAAATGGCCGCATCGCGGCTGTGGGCGACCTCGGTGAGGCCGGAGCTACCGATCTCGGTCGGATGGCGATCATGCCCGCGCTCGTCAACGCGCACACACATCTCGAACTCTCGTATTTGCGCGGACGGGTTCCACAAACAGAAAGGTTTCTCGACTGGATTCGGACAATCATGGCGGCGAGACGCCAGCACCCGGATGCGGGGGATCCGCTTATCGTCGATGCGGCCCGCGCCGCGATCGCCGAGGCGCAGGCGAGCGGGACCGGATTAGTGGGAGACATTTCCAATACGCTCGTCACGGCGCCGCTCTTGCGCGACGCGTCACTGCCGGCGCAGATCTTCTACGAGTTGCTGCGCTTCAATGTCTCGGAGGCGGAGTCGATGACGCGTGAGGCACGCGCGAAGGCTGACGCGGCGGCATCCCCTGGCCGTGATGTGCGAGTGAGCCTTGCGCCGCACGCGCCCTACTCGGTCTCGCCGGCGCTCTTTGCCGCGATCCGTGCGGATCTCGACGCGCATCCGGGTCAGACGACCAGCGTACATCTCGGTGAATCATTGGAGGAAATGGAGTTCATCCGGCGCGGAACCGGGCCGTGGCGCATCCTCCTCGAAGAACTTGGCGTCTGGAGCGATACATGGGAGGCGCCCGGTACGTCGCCGGTGGCGTACCTCGAACAGCTCGGATTTCTCGATCGCCGCGTGCTGGCGGTGCATGGTGTGCAGTTCGATGGTGACGACCTGGATCGCCTGCGGGCGCGTGACATGACAATCGTGAGCTGCCCGCGCAGCAACGGGCACGTGGGTGTCGGGACGCCGCCGCTGGAGGCGTTTTACGCAATGAACGTCAATGTCGCGTTTGGCACCGACAGCCTCGCGAGCGCGCCAGACTTGAACATGTTCGCGGAGCTGGCCGAGGCCAGGCGGCTCGCCCCGCGCGTGCCGCCGCGCACGCTTCTCGAAAGTGCGACACGCCGCGGCGCCGTGGCGCTCGGCTTCGAGGACGACTACGGGACGTTGGAAGCAGGAAAGCGGGCGCAGACTATCGCCGTCCGCATCCCGTCGGACGTGAGCGATGTGGAAGAATATCTCGTCAGCGGCATCGAGCCGTCGGATGTCGTCTGGCTCGAGACTGACTGATTGACCGTGCGCAAGCTGACTACGTATCTCTCGTTCGTCCGCTTCAGCCATTCGGTTTTCGCGCTGCCGTTCGCGTTGACAGGTGCGCTGCTCGCGTGGCGCGATCATCCGTTCTCCTGGTCGCAGGTTGCGTGGATCGTCGTCTGTATGGTGAGCGCGCGCAGCGCAGCCATGGGTTTCAACAGGCTCGCCGACGCGCGGCACGATGCGTTGAATCCACGGACGTCGATGCGCGAGCTTCCACGCGGGGCGATGACGCCGACCGAAGCAGCCGTTTTCGTGGCCATTGTCTCGGCTGTCTTCGTGTACGGTGCGTGGCGGTTGAACTCGTTGTGCTTCATGCTGAGTCCGGTCGCCCTTGCGATCGTGTTCTGGTACTCGCTGGCAAAGCGGTACACCGCGTACACGCAGTTTTTTCTCGGCCTGGCGATGGCGGTCGCGCCGGTCGGCGGCTGGCTCGCCGCCGGCGGCGGGGCAGGGCCAGAGCCATGGCTGCTCGGACTGGCGATCGGCCTCTGGGTCGGCGGCTTCGACATTCTGTATGCGTGTCAGGACCTCGAATTCGATCGCGGCCACGGCCTGCTGTCGATTCCGACACGCTTCGGCGTGCGCCGCTCCATTCTGTTGTCCCGTGTGATGCACGTCGCCACCATCGGTGCGATGGCGGCGCTCTGGCGCGCAGCGGACCTTCCGCCGTTCTATCTCGTCGGGGTCTTCATCGTCGCCGTGCTCCTCACCTACGAGCAGTCGCTTGTCAGCGACGACGACCTGTCGCAGGTGAAAAGAGCGTTTGATCTGAACGGGTACGTAGGAATCGTTTACTTCGCGGCGACGGCGGTGTCCATTTACCTTCGATGAATGGCAACAGCGCCTGACAAATCGACTGATCGCATCGCAAGGATGTTTGATGCGATCGCACCTCGGTACGATCTCCTCAATCATCTCCTCAGTGCTGGCATCGATCGACGCTGGCGCGCGGCTGCGATCAAGTCACTCGAGCTCGCCGGCGGCGAGACGCTCGTCGACGTGTGCAGTGGCACGGCCGATGTTGCGCTCGAAGCTCGCCGAGGCCCCGCGGCTGCGGCGCGCGTCGTCGGCGTTGACTTCTCGAGCGCGATGCTTGGGCTTGGACGTCAGAAGGTCGGGCTCGCGCGCGAGTCGGGACGTATCGCGTTGATTCGCGGTGATGCGATGCGGCTGCCCATCGCGTCGCGATCCGCTGATGCGGTGACAATTGCCTTCGGCATCCGCAACGTCGAGCGCCCGGAAGCCGCATGCGCCGAACTCGCGCGCGTACTGCGTCCGGGCGGTCGTCTGGCCATTCTCGAGTTCGGCGTGCCTCACGTTCCATGCATCAAGCCGCTCTATCTGTGGTATTTCACGCACGTACTACCACGTGTCGGCCGTGCAATCTCGGGCAACGGCGCGGCATACTCCTACCTGCCTGCATCGGTCGGGACTTTTGCGCCGCCATCCGAATTCGTCGGAACGCTGCGTGCGGCTGGTTTTGCCGATGTGCGCGCCGACCCGCTTACGTTCGGAGTCGTCTATTTGTATACGGGCCGGCGCTCTGGTTCGTAGTTAGTGGTGGTGGTTCGTGGTCGCGTTCGTCGTTAACCGCTAAGTTGTTGCAAGGGCGAATGTTATAATTTCAGGCCGGAAAATTCCCGTTGATTTCATTCGACATCGACAGTCGCTACCAGGACGAGCTAGTCGTCGGCAGCGCGATCTCGCGACGGGAAGGGGTTATCTATTCGGTCGTCGGCCATATTTTCCTCATCCTTGCAATCATCCTTGTTCCGAAACTGCCAATCTTCCGGGTCAGTCCGGAGGAGCTCGCGCGTCGCCGCGCCGAGTTCGAACAGAAGCTGCGAGAGGAGGCGAATCAGCGGTTCGTCTTCGTTCAACCACGCGTCGACATGAAGGCGCTGCAGCCCCCCGAGCGCGCGCCGTTGTCGGATTTGGATCGCCGGGCGCAAACGCGTGAAGCCCCGCCGAAGCCCACCAACCCGGCGCCCTTCGCACGCGGCAATTCATCCGAACAGATAGAAGCGCAGAACCAAGAACGCGCTGCCGGCGAGCAGAATCAGAACCAGCCCACGCTGCAGCCCCAGCCCGATTCGCAGCAGGCGCGCGTCCTGCCACCTGCAGATGAGGGCTTCCGCCGTCCGCAGCAGGCCACGCCGGAAGTCCGGCCGCGCGGAGCACTGGGCGACGCCCTTCGCAACTTGCAGCAGTACGTACAAAAACAGACATTCGACAACCCGCAGGGAGGACTGAATCAACCGGGCGCCGCGATTCAGTTCGACACCAAAGGTGTGGAGTTCGGACCGTGGCTGCGGCGGTTCGTCGCGCAGGTGCGGCGCAACTGGTTCATTCCGCAAGCGGCGATGACATTTCACGGCCACTGCGTCCTGACGTTCAACATTCACAAGGACGGGTCAATTACCGATGTGATGGTTCTTCAGCCGTCCGACATCGAAGGCTTCAACCATGCGGCCGTCGGCGCCATCACGGGCAGCAATCCAACCGAGCCGCTGCCGCCGGAATATCCGTCGGATAAAGCATTTTTTACCGTCACCTTCTATTACAACGAAGATCCCGACCGCTGATGCCGACGCGCACCCAGCAACTGGGCCTCCTCATTCTGCTCGCCGCCCTCGTCGTCTACGTTTTCGTCCGCGTTTTCTAGGCCGGCCTGAAGCTCGGCCTCAACCCTCCGTGCTGATCGATAATCGGCGGATGCAGACCGCCACTCTCCGGCAAATCGCGCCGTGTCTCGCCGCCGCCGCGCTGGTCGTGTTCATCGCGCCGCTGCACGCGCAGACCCGACTCACCGCCGATGACTACTCGCGCGCTGAACAGTTTTTGGGCTACAACACGAACCGGCTCGTACTGCATTTAGCCGCACAGCCGACGTGGGTGGGCGACGATCGGTTCTGGTACCGCACGACGACCGAGAACGGCACCGAGTTCTTCCAGGTCGAGGCGGCCACTGGCGTCCGGACGCCGGCATTCGACCAGGCGAAGATTGCCGCGGCGCTTTCGAGCGCCGCCCGCTCGAACTACTCGGCCTATCGGCTCCCGTTCAATCAGTTCGAATTCAGCAACGACCGCAAGTCCATTTCGTTCAACGCCGGCGGAAGCCGGTGGAGCTGCGATGTCGCGGGCACCCGCTGTGACAGCAGGGAACGGCCTCAGGGAGGTCCAGTCGTCGTCTCGCCCGACGGCAAACGCGCAGCCTTCATCCGCAACTACAACCTCTGGGTTCGTGACACGGCGTCCGGCAGAGAAACACAGCTGACAAAGGACGGCGTGAAGGAGTACGGCTACGCAACCGACAACGCGGGATGGATCCACAGCGACAATGCCATCGTTCTGTGGTCGCCCGACTCGAAAAAAATCGCGACGTTCCAGCAGGACGAGCGCGGTACGGGCGAGATGTATCTGGTAAACACCGCCGTCGGGCATCCGAAACTCGAGGCGTGGAAGTACCCGCTCCCGGGCGATTCGAAAATCTTCATGATCGAACGCGTCGTCATCGACGTCGATCGCGCCCGCGTCGTTCGTCTGCAGATGCCGCCGGATCCGCATCGCTCGTCGGTCTGCGACGATGTCGAGTGCAACGGGCCGTTCGAAGACGTGGAGTGGCGCGCTGACGGAAAGCAGCTGGCATTTTTGTCCACGTCGCGCGATCACAAGGAAGCGCACCTGCGCGTCGCCGACACCGAGACGGGCAAGGTCCGTGACGTCCTCGAGGAGAAGGTCGCAACGTACTACGAGTCGGGCAATGATGCGCACAACTGGCGCTTCCTTCCGGCCTCGAACGAGGTGATCTGGTTTTCAGAACGTGACAACTGGGGGCAGCTCTATCTCTACGATCTGCAGACCAGCCGGCTGAAGAATCAGATCACGTCCGGTGAGGGGAACGTCGCGCAACTGGTCAACGTCGACGAGAAAAACCGGCTGGTGTACTTCCGTAGCGTCGGAAAGGAAAAAGGGCGGGATCCGTACTTCATTCATTACTATCGAATCGACTTTGATGGAAAGAACCTGACGCTGCTGACGCCGGAGGATGCGACGCACGTCGTCGCGCCGTCGCCTTCAGGAAAGTACTTCGTCGACAGCTACTCGAAACCGGACGTCGCTCCGACGACGGTGCTGCGCGATTTCGATGGCAAACTGATCGCCACGCTGGAGAAGGCCGATGTCTCGCGGCTGGTTGCAGCCGGTTGGAAGCCGCCCGAGCCGATTGTCGTCAAGGGACGCGACGGCACAACCGATCTCTACGGGCTGTTATACAAGCCGACGAAACTCAACCCGTCCGCGAAGTACCCACTCATCAATCACGTCTATCCGGGACCGCAGACCGGAAGCGTCGGGCCGAGAAACTTCCTCGCCGCGCGCGGCGATTCACAGGCACTTGCGGAACTCGGTTTTGTCGTCGTCGAAGTCGATGGGATGGGCACCCCTTGGCGGTCGAAGAAATTCCACGACGCCTATTTCGCCGATATGGGCGACAACACGCTGCCGGATCAGGTTGCGGCGATGAAGGAGCTGGCGGCGCGATATCCGTGGATCGATCTGGATCGCGCGGGCATCTGGGGGCATTCAGGAGGCGGCTATGCGACCGCCGGTGCCATGCTGCATTATCCGGACTTCTTCAAGGTCGGCATCTCGGAGTCCGGCAATCACGACAATCGGAACTACGAGGACGATTGGGCCGAGAAGTGGCAGGGTCTGCTCGTGGGAAAACCGGATCGCACGACCAACTATGACAGCCAGGCCAATCAGAATTTTGCGAAGAACCTGAAGGGCAAGCTGCTGTTGACGCATGGGACGATGGACGACAACGTGCCGCCGTCGAACACGATGGTGCTCGTCGACGAATTGATCAAGGCGAACAAGGACTTTGATCTGCTGCTGCTTCCGAACCGCCGCCACGGGTACGCGGCGGAGCCGTACATGATTCGGCGGCGATGGGACTACTTCGTGCGGAACCTGCTTGGCGCCGAGCCGCCGCAGGGATATGAACTGAAGCCTACCCCATGAACACGCCGCCGTTGGCGTGGAGCGTCTGTCCTGTGATGTAGCGTGCCTCAGGCCCGCACAGGAACCGCACGACGGCCGCGATTTCCTCCGGCGTCCCGCGCCTGCCGACGAGCGTCGCATGCTTCGCGTGGTGGGATGGTTCCGGACCGCGCCGCTCGGTATCGATCAGTCCCGGCGCGACACAGTTGACGGTAATTCGGTGCGGCGCGAGATCGTGCGCGAGTGCGCGCGTCAGGCCGACGAGCCCCGCTTTCGCCGCTATCACATGTGCTCGCCGTGCAGCGCCGGTATATGACGACAAGCCGCCGATATTCACGATTGAGCCGCCGCCGGCCGCAATCAGATGCGGTGCTGCGGCGTGCGCGCAGAGATAAGCGCCGTCGAGAATGGTTGCCGTTATCGCGCGCCATTCCTGGTAATCGAGTTTCTCAAAATCGATCTCTCTCCGGACCGCGGCGTTGTTGACGAGAACGTCGAGACGGCCGAACGCGGCAATCGCGGCGTCGACGAGCGATGTCGCACCCTCCGGCTGACCGACGTCCGCGATCTTCGCCACCGCCTGCCCGCCTGCCTCTCGAACCTCACGCACGACGGCATCAGCGTCGGCAGCGCTCGACTTCGCGTTGATGACGACTGCCGCCCCTGCGTCGGCGAGCGCACGCGCGATCGCGCGGCCGATATTCCGTGCACTGCCGGTGACGACGGCCACTCGCCCCTGCAGGTTTCGGTGCTCGTTCACGAACGGTACTCCATCAATGCGTCCAGGGTGGGATGAGAGAAGACACTGCGGGAGAGGTCGCGGAAGCGTTCGCCCTGCTCGCGTGACCAGCCGCCATACAACACGTTGTCCACGAACTTGGCGTCGAGTTCTACGGACGAGAGCGGCGCGTGGATGCCGCCGCGCATATGGGGACGGCGAAACTCGCGCTGGCTGCCGTCCTTCAACGTCGCGCGAAGATGACCGGTAAAGTTGCGCGGGTACTCGTCGTGCGGGTTGATTGAATATCGGATTTTCGATGCGAGCGCCAGCACCGCGGGGTCGTTGACGCGCGACTCGGTGAACTGCGCGAATCCGGCCCGACGATCGAAGAAACCAACGGCCATGCAGTACGGCGTGCTGAACTTCGCGGCGTATGGCGTCGGCGGTCGATGCTTCACCGCAAGCGGTTCCCAGAGGCGGTGGACGGTGCCTTCGGCGACCTCGCAGGTGATGGTCTCGATGTCGCCGGCGGCGACGCCCTGTTCCGCAAGCTCGATGGCGCAATCGACAAACGGCTGTGTCATGGTGCCGCAGGCGTATGGCTTGAACGCGATCTGTTCCATCATCCATTTGCAGCCCAGCTCCGTTTGGAGTGGCGCAAAATCTGGTTTCACCGACGGCGCAAACGCGCGATAGAACCCGTGCTGTCCCTCCAGAACGGTCCGCGGACCGACGAATCCACCGCGCGCCATCAATGCGGCACGGATGCCGGACTGCGCCGCCCAGCCCGCGTGCATCCGCTTGGTCGACGACCCTTCGGCAAGGTACTCGATGATGCCTGATGCCATGCTGCCAGCAATTCCGAGCGCGGAGGCGATGGCAGGCGGTGGCAGACGTAACGCCGCGCTCACTCCCGCCGCCGCGGCGAGCGCGCCGAAGACCGCGGTCGGATGAAAGCCGGCGGCGTGTGTGGCTTTCGGCGCCACGAGGCTGAGGCGGCACATGACCTCAGTCCCCGTCACGATGCCAAGGAGCAATCGATCGCCGCCCAGGCGCTCACGTTCGCACGTGGCGAGGACAGCCGGGACCACCACAGCCCCCGCGTGCACCGGCCCCCCTTCGAACGTGTCGTCGAAGTCTTCACCGTGCGCGGCCGTTCCGTTGACGAGTGCGGCTCCAAAGGCATCGAACCCGCCGGCGACGCCAATTACCGTGCAGGCGCCCGCACCATCAATGCTTGCGAGTGTGGCTGCGACGTAATCCGTTCCCCGCGCGGCGACGCAGAGCCCTGCGACGTCAAGCAGGAGCCGGCGTGCGGTCTCGCGTGTGTCACCGGGCAGCGTGGCTGCGTCGGACGAGGCGAGCCAGGCGGCGAGCTGCTCAGCGAGCGCCGGCACGGGACTTCGCCTGCCGCATCAGCTGCGCGGCGAGGACGACAACCGCCGTCGCGAGCAGCGCCGCGGCAATCGGATTGCGGACGAACGTCGACAGATCGCCGTTGGAAAGCACCAGCGCGCGACGGTAGTTCGACTCGATCATGAAGCCCAGAACGACGCCAAGCACCATAGGCAGAAACGGGACGGCGAAATAGCGCAACGCATATCCGATGACGCCAAAGGCGAGCGCGATGCCGACGTTGAAGAGACTCGCCTGGAATGCGTAGACGCCGGACACCACGAGCGCGTAAATGAAGGCCATCAGATACGGCTTTGGCCGGCTCACCAGCCAGATGCAGGGGCCCATGATGAGATAGCCGATGATGACCATCGCGATGTTGGCGACGAGCAGACCCGCGTACAAACCGCGCACGACTTCGCCGTGCTGTACGAAGAGCATCGGCCCGGGCACGAGCTCGTGCATCAGAAAGCCGCCAAGCAGCACGGCTGCGGAATTCGAGCTCGGAATGCCGAGACTCAACATCGGTACGAGTGCGGTACAGGCGACGGTGTTGTTGGCGGCCTCGGGAGCAGCGACGCCTTCCGGTGACCCGTGGCCGAACTCCTCGCTGTGCCGCGACCAGCGCCGCGCCTCGTTGTAGGCGAGGAAGCTCGAAATCGACCCGCCGGCACCGGGCATCATCCCTTCAAATGCACCAATCACGGATCCGATCGCCTGAGGTCTGGCGATTCGACGCCAGAGCGCTGGCGTTGGGAAGCGAATTCGCGCAGTCTCGCGCGTGGCCTTCTCCCAGCCAGGTGCGGTCGTCTGCACGAGCATCTCGCTGACCGCGAAGAGTCCCACCATCACCAGAATCGCTGGAATGCCCGATAGCAGCTCCGCGCTGCCGAAGGTGAACCGATTCAGCCCCGTCACCGGATCGGTGCCGATCGTCGCCACCATCAGGCCGATCACCCCGGCGATCAACCCCTTGAGCAAAGAATCGCCGGCGAGCGAAGCAATCACGCTCAGTCCCAGCATGCCGAGAGCGAAGTACGACGAAGGCGTAAAGGCGAGCGCGACGCTCGAAAGGCGCTCCGTCAACAGCACAAGCACCAGGAATCCGAAGAGTCCGCCGACGAAACCGGAGTAGAGCGAAATGCCGAGCGCCTCACCAGCCTTTCCCTGTCGCTTCATCTCGTACCCGTCGATCACCGTTGCGGCTGCGGCATTGGTCCCGGGGGTGCCAATCAGGATGGCCGGGATAGATCCGCCGTACTCGGCGCCGACATAGGTGGAGGCGAGCAGCACGACAGCGACCGTCGAATCCATCCCGTAAGTGAACGGGAGGAGCAGCGCCATCGTGATCGAGGGCGAGATTCCAGGGAGCGCGCCGCCGAGAATGCCCCAGGCGACTCCACCGAAGGCCGCCGGAATGATTGCCGTCGAGAACAGCAGCTGAATCAGATCACCGACGGCCATAACCCTGCGGGGTACTGGATGCGCAGCAGCCAGATGAAAAGCAGCCACAAGCAGACAGCGCCGGAAAGTGCGACGAGGATGCTGCGTCCGTTAATCACCCCACCCTGGAAGTAGATCGTCGCGGTAATCAGCGCCGCGACCGACAGCAGATACCCGAGCCAGGGGAGCACGATGATGTAAGCGACCCCGATGAGGAGCATGCCTACGACTCTCAGCGGCCGGGATCTGGGATCCGGGATCCGGGATTCGGAGGGTTCTGGGTTCTGGCGTTCGGCGCCCCGCGATGTTGGCTTCGCGGCACGTAGCGAGCGTGCAATCAGGATGAGCGACAACGCCGCGAGCAGCAGCGCGTACACCCTCGGCAAGCCTTGCGGCCCCACTGGGTCGGCGAGATCGCTCTGAGGGATGGCGACCGCCAGACTGTAATAGACAGCCGCAACGACGAGTGTCGCGATGCCGAAGAAAAGGTCGCGGTTCCTCACCGAATGACGCCGGAATCCTTCAGGAATGCCGCAGTGTCGTTGCCAAAGGTGCTCATGAAGGTGACGTATTCGTCGTGCGGCATGAAGCCGGGCTGCAGACCGTCTGCGACGTACAGCTTCTTGTACTCAGGGTCGTCAAGCAGCGTGCGAACGGCCGCTTCCCAGCGTGTAATCAGAGCGCGCGGAAGTCCCTTCGGTCCCGCGAGGCCACGGAACTTGCGGACGGACAGATCGATGCCCTGTTCCTTGACGGTCTCCACATCGGGAAACTGCCCCATTCGCTCGTCGCCGACAACTCCAAGCAGGCGGATTTTCCCGGCATCGAGCTGACCGCGCATTTCCTGCAGCTCGCCCACACCCATGTCCAACGTGTGGTTCAGCACGTTGATCAGCATGTCGCCGCCGCCCTCGAACGTCGCGATGGCGGGATTCACCCCTGCCTTCTGCTTCAACCGCTCCATCGTCTGGCGCTCGAGCGACGCCGGGTTCGCGGCTCCCCAGCGGCCCTGACCGCCGCGCGCGTGCTCGACGACCGCCTTGACGGTCTTGTACGGCGAATCCGCGGCGGTGAAGAGCACCTCGGGGTCATAGAAGATGTTCACCAGCGGCTCGAGGTCGTGATACGACGCGGCAGGTTTACTGAGCAGCGACGTGTAGATGAAGGTTGGCGTCGTCGCATACAACTCGGCGCCGTCAGGCTTCGCACGTGCGAGCTGCGCCATCGCCTTGGCTCCGCTCCCTCCTTCGACGTTCTCGACGATCATCGTTTCCTGCATGATGCGCGACAGGTGCGGCGCCATCGACCGCAGGAAGACGTCGCTGCCACCGCCTGGGCTGGAGTGGGTGATGAGGGTGACAACCTGATTTCGGTTCGCGTTGGCACATGAACCGGTGGCCAGCGCCGCAACAAGGATTGTCAGGATACGGACCGTGGATCGTGGCACGTCCGCAGAGTATATGACGGCTGTGTTGCCGTCTACTTCGTGTGAATAGTTACGGCGCGACGCCCATCGCGCCGCTGCGGTAGTCGCGGAACGCGGCCCGAATTTCGTCTTCCGTGTTCATCACAAACGGCCCGTAGCTGACGATTGGCTCGCCGATCGGTTCCCCTGACATGAGCAGCGCCCGAGTATCCTCAAGAGCCTCGAATCGGATGCCGTCACCATCGGAGTCGAACACCACCTGGTGAAGTCCCGAAACCGTCGTGCCGTCGGGGAAGCGCAGGCTGCCGTCAAGCAGATAGATGAATGCGCTATGCGTTGGCGGCAGCGCAATGTCGATGACGCCGCCACGCCTCGCGTCGACGGTCGCGGCATTGACCGCGCTCAGCGTTCGGATGGGTCCCTTCACTCCGCCGAGCTCGCCCGCGACCACACGCAGCGTGACGAGCCGGTCGGTGCTGACGCTGGCGGGCGTCGCCTCAGGGGTAAGCGGGTGATACGACGGAGGGCCCATCTTGTGACGCGCGGGCGAGTTGATCCACATCTGGATCAGCTCGGTTTCACCCGGAACCGGTGTCTCGTCGTGCAGCAGGCCGCTTCCGGCATGCATCCACTGCGTTCCGCCCGCGAGGACCGTCGCGTCGTTTCCCTGCGTGTCGCGATGCCGGATGCCGCCTTTGAAGATGAAGGTGACTGGCGCAAACCCGCGATGGGGATGCCAGCTCACGCCCGTGTCACCCCGAAAATCCTTCGGCGGTGCGTGGTGCAGCAGCACGAATGGGTCGAGGTACGGAAGCTGCTCGGATGGAAGCGGCTGCCGGACGGTAAGCGGCCCCATCGCGTGAGCCTCGGCAAACACGACGTCGGCGACGGATCGAAAACGCATGCTCGTAGGACGTGTTAATGGGTTCATTAGGTTCAATGGGTTCAAGAGGTTCATTGGGTTCGGACCATTGAACCCAAGCTAAATTGATCGTGTGCGACCGCGCGTGCTGGCCGTGCTCGGTCCGACCGCCTCGGGGAAGAGTGCACTCGGGCTGTCACTGGCTGAGCGGTACAACGGCGAGATCATCAACTGCGATTCGACGGCGGTTTACCGCGGCTTCGACATCGGGACCGACAAGGTGTCTGTCGAGGTGCGACGTGGTATTCCGCATCATCTCATCGACATCGTCGATCCAATTGAGGTCTACACAGCGGCGCAATATGCGCGCGACGCGGCGACCGCTATCCGTGACATCCACCAGCGCGGCAGGCTTCCGATCCTGGTCGGCGGCACAGGCTTCTACTATCGGGCGTTGACGCGTGGTCTCTTTCCTGGTCCAGGCGCCGACGAGCAGCTTCGCAGCCGATTGAATCGAATCGCCGACGCTCGTGGACCCGAACGGCTGCACCGACTGCTGCGGCGCGTCGATCCGGAATCGGCCGCTCGCATCATGCCTCGCGATCGCAAGCGTCTCGTCCGCGCGCTGGAGGTGTATTACACGACCGGTCGTACTCTCACCTCGCACTTCACGGACACCATGTCACCCATCGCGGATTGCGAGGTCAGCGCGTGTGCCCTGCGATTGCCGGCGGCGCTGACCGCCGAGCGCGTGACCCGGCGAGTCGACGATCAGTTCGCGCGTGGCATCGTCGACGAAGTTCGTACGTTGCTCGCTCGTGGCGTGCCGGCCGATGCAAGACCGTTCGGTGGACTCGTGTATCGGCAGGTGATGGAGATGCTTCGTGGTGTGCGCGGCGAAGCCGACACGCGCGCGCTCATCGTTCAGGAGAACCGTCGATACGCGCGCCGCCAGTTGATCTGGTTCCGTAAAGAGCCTAATCTTAGATGGTTCGACGGCCCGGGCGAGCGTGAAGACGTTCTTACTCTTGTCGAAGAAGCGCTCGCCATCCATGAATGGCGAGGAGATGGTTCCTGATGGCCCAGGTCACTGAACAGCGACCCCCCGCGACGCAGCCCAACATCCAGGACGTATTCCTCAATTACGCTCGGCGCGATCGTCTTGCCGTCATTATTCGTCTCCTTGACGGCCGTCAGTTCGATGCGCGCATCAAGAATTTTGATCGATTTGCGGTGATCGTTGAAGTCGATGGCGCCGATCAACTCGTGTTCAAGCACGCCATCGCCACCATCAGCACCCCGCGGTCGGTCGCGAACTACTTCGCCGCGCATCATGTATAGGCGGACCTAAATGTATAGGCGGACCTAAAGGTCCGCCCGGCACATATGACCGAGCAGCGCGGACCTTCCAGGTCCGCGATTTTTTCCAGAGTCATCGTCATCGTCCTCGACAGCGTTGGCATCGGTGAACTGCCCGACGCATCCGCGTACGGAGACGAAGGCAGCAACACGCTCGGCAACATCGCGGCCCGTGTCCCGCTGAAAATCCCGACGTTGCGCGCGCTCGGACTCGGAAAATTGGTCGCATTGATTGGTGGATCGTCTGACTTGATCGGCGCGTACGGGCGAATGGCGGAAGCATCGCCCGGGAAGGACTCCGTCACTGGCCACTGGGAGATGATGGGCGTCGTGCTCGATCGGCCGTTTCCCACATTTCCGCGCGGGTTTCCTGCCGACGTGATCGCGGAATTCGAGCACCGGATCGGCCGCGGGACGCTCGGCAACGTCGTGGCGTCTGGAACCGAGATCATCGACCGCCTTGGCGCGGAACACATGCGAACGGGGAAGCCGATCGTCTACACGTCGGCGGACAGCGTTTTTCAGATCGCTGCCCACGAGGAGGTCATTCCTGTCAGCGAGCAATATCGCATCTGCGAGACTGCATTCGAACTGGTCGCCCGCGGCATGGGCGTCGGTCGCGTCATCGCGCGCCCGTTCGTCGGCGCACCCGGTTTCTTCAAACGAACCTCGAATCGGCACGACTACGCCCTGGATCCGGCGGGAGAGACGTTGCTCGATCGGCTCACCCGTCATGGAATTCCGGTTGTTGCAATCGGCAAGATCAATGACTTGTTCGCTGGCCGTGGCATCGGCCGCGCGGTGCACACGGCGAGCGACGCGGAGGGCATGGAGCGGCTCGCCGAGACGATGGAGGGCCCACAGGACGGCTTTATTTTCGTGAACCTGGTCGACTTCGATACGGTGTACGGTCATCGCAACGATGTGGCCGGTTACGCCGCAAATCTTGAACGGTTTGATGAAGCGCTTGAGCGAATGCTCCCGAGGCTGCGCCCGTCGGACTTGCTCGTGATCACCGCCGATCATGGAAACGATCCGAGCACGCCAAGCACGGACCATTCGCGCGAGTTTGTTCCGGTGTTGATGACGGGTGGGCCGGCTGAAGCCGGCCCCTACGTACGACAAGGCGTGGATATTGGGACGCGGCCGACGTTCGCGGACCTCGGGCAGACGCTGGCCGAGAACTTTGGCGTCGGTCCACTCGCCCACGGAACCAGCTTCCTGGAGGAGATCATTGGCCACCATCCGTGAGGGGCTCGAACAGCGGGAACGCGAGATGCTGGCGCCGCAGGCCGCGAAGAGCGCCGAGACGCGTGGCCGCCTCAAGCCTGAGCGGGAAGATGATGTCCGTCCGGCGTACCAGCACGATCGGGACCGAATCATTCACAGCAAGGCATTCCGCCGGTTGAAGCACAAAACACAGGTCTTCTTCGCGCCCGCCGGCGATCACTACCGGACGCGGCTTACGCACAGTCTGGAGGTGTCACAGATCGCCCGCACTATCGCGAAGGTACTGCGCTTGCACGAGGAGCTCACCGAAGCGATTGCGCTCGGGCACGACCTTGGCCATACGCCATTCGGTCATACGGGCGAGCGCGTGCTCGATTCGCTCGTTCCTGGCGGCTTCCGCCACTACGAGCAGAGCCTTCGTGTCGTTGATCTTCTGGAGAACGACGGTCGAGGACTGAACCTGACCTTCGAGGTGCGCGACGGCATCGGCCGCCACTCAAAAGGGAAGAAGGGATCGCCTGTTGGTGTGGACGAAACGCAGCGTGCCGCCACACTCGAAGGGCAGATCATGCGCGTGGCCGATCTCATCGCCTACGTAAATCACGATATCGACGATGCGGTGAGGGCAGGGGTGCTGAGGGAATCCGACCTTCCGCGAGAACCGGTGAAGGTGCTTGGTTCCACATCGTCCTCGCGAATTGCCGCGATGGTGAAAGACGTCGTCACCGAGACGCAGGCAGGCAGCCTTGCCGACATTCGCATGAGCGAATCGGTACTCGAAGCGACGCTGGCGATGCGGAGTTTTCTGTTTGACGCCGTGTACGAGAACCGTGAGGCCACGGCCGAATTCAGGAAGGCCACCGGGATTCTGGGCGGACTGTGGGAGAAGGTTCGCGAGCGTCCTGACGAATTTCTCGATCGGCACATCATCGAGACCGAAGGGCTCGACGCCGCCACGCGCGATTTCCTCGCGGGGATGACGGATCGTTTCGCGGTCACGCTCTACGAACGGCTCTTCATTCCCAAGCCATGGATCGGGCCGATGGCGTGGGATCAGCTATAATCGACGGTCTGTCTTTCGCGCAAAATGCGCGAACGTGGCTCCATGAAGCTCGATCTCACCCGCTATCGCCAGCCGGTCAGTCATTTTGCGCGGACGTTCCAACCTGGGGAAGTGGCGGGTGATGCCGGTACGTATGACATCGTGGCACCGGTCGAGCTCGACTTCGACATCCACAAGGACAAGGACAAGTTCCGTCTCGAGGGGCATCTACGAACGGAGCTGGAGCTTCCGTGCAGCCGGTGCCTCGAGCCGTATCGATTCGCGGTCGCCGCTGATTTCGATCAACGTTATCTTCCGGCGTCCGCCGCATCAGAGGATCCCGACCGCGAAGTGCAGGAAGATGACCTGGAGACGAGTTACTACAGCGACGATCAGATCGATCTCGCCGAGTTGATGCGCGAGCAGTTCTACCTGGCGTTGCCGATGAAGCCGCTCTGCCGCGACGATTGCCGCGGGCTGTGCCCGCACTGCGGGACGAATCTGAATACGGGCACCTGCGACTGCTCGCCGGTCTGGGAGGATCCCAGGCTGGCGGCGCTCAAAGCCATTAAGGAAAAAAATGCCTAATCCAAAACGCCGACATTCCAAGACGCGCACCTCAAAGCGTCGCACCCACGACGCGCTGCGCGCCGCGGCCACCAACCTCTGTCCGCAGTGTCACGAGCCGAAGGCCCCGCACCGGATTTGCCCGCATTGCGGTTTTTACCGACAGCGGCAGGTCAGAGCCGTCGAGGAGGAATAATCACCAATCACCAATGATCAAAATCGCCGTTGACGCGATGGGTGGCGACCACGCGCCATCCGCCATCGTGGACGGCGCTCTTGCCGCCGCCCGTCATCTCGATCTCCAGATATCTCTCGTTGGAGCCCCCACAGCGATCGCGCCGGCGCTCGACCGTCACGCAGACTGGCGCGAGCTCCACGTCCAGGTGGTCGAGGCACCCGATGTGATCGAGATGGCCGAATCGACCGCGGCTGCGCGTCGGAAACCGCGCGCCTCGATACGCGTGGCGGCCGACCTGGTCGCCCGGCGTGAGGCCGACGCACTCTTCAGCGCTGGCCACACCGGGGCGACAGTGTTGGCGACACACCTTTCGTTCGGAATGATTTCAGGAGTCGATCGGGCCGCTCTGGCAACGGCCATTCCGACCCGCGAACGTCCCGCTGTGCTGCTCGACGCCGGTGCCAGCGTCGAGTGCCGTCCGCAGCATCTGCTGCAGTTCGCCCTTATGGGGGGCGTGTTCGCGCGCATCGCTTTTGGCATCGAGCGGCCTCGCGTCGGCCTGCTATCAATCGGCGAAGAAGCAAGCAAAGGCAATGACCTGACGCGCGAGGCGCACCGTCTGCTGAAGGCGGCACCTCTCAATTTCATTGGAAATGTGGAAGGCCGCGAAATCTACAGCGGCGTAGCAGATGTCATCGTCTGCGATGGCTTCACGGGCAACGTCGTGCTGAAGACGAGCGAAGGGCTCGTCGAGGCGGTCGAAGCGCTGCTCGGGGACGAACTCCACGGCACATTTTCGAGTCAGGTCGGATATCTGCTTTCGCGGCGCGCGTTTCGGCGGTTCAGGCGCCGTGTGGACTACTCGGAGTACGGGGGCGCACCGCTGCTCGGGGTTGCGGGTCTCGCGATTGTCGGGCACGGACGATCATCCGCAAAAGCGGTCCGCAATGCGATAGCCATGGCGTCGCGGTTCGCGAGCGGCTCCTTCATCCAGCGCGTCCAGCAGGAAATTGCGGCCGCGTCGGTGTCGCACCCGTGATCGCGTTCATTTTTCCGGGACAGGGTGCACAAAACGTCGGCATGGGTCGCGGCCTCGCCGATGCGTTCGCCGAAGCGCGTGCGGCATTTGACGAGGCAGAGGCCGCGCTGCCGGGCCTCACCAAGGTCATCTTCGAAGGCCCCGAAGCGGAACTGGTGCTGACCGAGAACGCTCAGCCGGCGATTCTGACGATGAGCATCGCGGCGCAACGGGTGCTGGCCACACATGGAATCGAACCCGCCTTTGTGGCGGGTCACAGCCTTGGCGAGTACTCGGCCAACGTGGCCGCGGGAACGATGCGTTTCGGCGACGCTGTCAGAATCGTCCGTCGGCGCGGCCAATATATGCAGGAAGCAGTGCCGGTAGGCGCTGGTTCGATGGCGGCCATTCTCGGCCTCGACGCCGATGGAGTTGCCCGCGCCTGCGAAGAGGCGGCGCAAGGCGAGGTCGTCAGTCCAGCCAACATCAACGGCGCCGGGCAGATCGTCATCGCTGGCGCGACAGGCGCGGTGCAGCGCGCCGGAGAGCGCGCCAGGGCGCTGGGCGCCAAGCGCGTCATCCCGCTCGCAGTCAGTGCGCCGTTCCACTGCGCGCTGTTGAAACCGGCAGAGGAGCGGCTCGAGCCGGAGCTCCGAACGCTGGCCGCGCAGGATCCGCGAGTGCCTGTCGTCGCCAACGTAGACGCCGAACCAAAGCGCGATGCCGCCTCGGCGATCGACGCGCTGATCAGGCAGGTGTCCGCCCCGGTCCGTTGGGAGCAGGTCGTCCGCCGGCTTGCCTCGGAAGGCGTCACCAACTATGTTGAGGTGGGCCCGGGCACGGTCTTGAGCGGGCTCGTGAAGAAGATCCACAAAGAGGCGGTCGTGTCGAACTTCGCGGGGCCAGATGATCTCGCCTCGCTGCACGAAGCGCTTCGCATTCAGCCTCGGCATGTTTGACCTCTCCGGCAAGGTGGCGATCGTCACGGGCGCGTCGCGTGGCATCGGACGCGGTGTCGCCACGTTGCTGGCGTCGCGAGGCGCGCACGTGGTCGCGACCGCCCGAGGTGACAATGCCGCCGAGACGGTGTCGCAGATTCACGGAGCCGGACACCGCGCCGAAGCGGCGGCGCTGGAGGTCACCGACGCGGCTTCGATCGATGCGCTGATCGCGGGTGTGCTTCAGCGTCACGGCCGCATCGACATCCTCGTCAACAACGCGGGCGTCACCCGCGATCAATTGATGCTGCGGATGAAGCGCGATGACTGGGACCAGGTGATCGGAACCAACCTCACGGCTTCGTTCGCGCTGTCGCAGGCGGCCATCAAACCGATGCTGAAGCAGCGCTCCGGCCGCATCATCAACATCAGCTCGGTTGTCGGTCAGACCGGCAACGCCGGTCAGGCGAACTACGCTGCCTCGAAGGCGGGACTGATCGGTTTCAGCAAGGCGCTCGCGCGGGAGCTCGCCTCGCGCAACATCACGGTCAACGTCGTCGCTCCCGGTCTCATCGAAACGGACATGACGAAGGCGATCACAGAGAAGGCACACGGCGACTGGACGTTGCAGATTCCACTCGGAAGACTCGGCACGACGGCCGATGTTGCCGCGGCGGTTTGTTTTCTTGCCTCGGATGAGGCGTCGTATATTACAGGTCAGGTGCTTGCCGTCAACGGCGGCATGTATATGTGATGTTGGATTTTTGCTGGTCTAACTACGAACCACCAACCACCAACCAACGTTGGGAGGCTTGAATGGCGGCAGTCGCAGACAAGGTCAAGAGCATCATCGTGGAGCAGCTGGGCGTGGACGAAGAGGAAGTGACGGCGGATGCCTCGTTCGTCGACGATCTCGGCGCCGACTCGCTCGACACGGTGGAGCTCGTCATGGCGTTCGAGGAGGAATTCGGGATTGAGATCCCGGACGAGGACGCCGAAAAGATCACGCGCGTCAAGGAAGCAATCGACTACATCGAGAAGAACGCGAAGAAGAAATAGGGGCCAGCGATCTTGAACAGGCGCGTCGTCGTTTCCGGCATCGGACTGGTGTCGGCGCTAGGGATCGGAACCAGGGAGACCTGGGCGGCGCTGCTCGCGGGACAGAGCGGCGTCACCCGTATCACGCGGTTCGACGTGTCCGGATACGCGACCCAGATCGCGGCGGAGGTGAAGGGATTCGATCCGCTCGCGTTCATCGAGAAGAAGGAAATCAAGAAGATGGACCTCTTCATCCAGTACGCGATTGCGGCCGCGCAGTTCGCGATGGATGACAGCGGACTCCAGATCACCAACACGAACGCACCCAATATCGGCGTCTACATCGGCTCGGGCATAGGCGGGTTCATCACCATCGAACGCGAGCACGAGGCATTGCTCAACGGCGGGCCGAGGAAGGTATCGCCGTTCTTCATTCCGTCCGCGATCATCAATCTCGCCTCCGGTCAGGTCTCGATCCGATTCGGCGCGAAGGGGCCGAATTCGGCGACGTGCACGGCGTGCTCCGCCTCGGCGCACGCCATCGGCGACGCCTACGAGATCATCAAGCGGTGCGACGCGGACGCGATGATTGCCGGCGGAAGTGAGGCGGCCATCTGCGCGATGAGCATCGGCGGTTTCGGCCAGCTCCGCGCCCTCTCTACGCGCAACGACGAGCCCGCCAGAGCGAGCCGTCCGTTCGACAAGGATCGCGACGGCTTCATCATCGGCGAAGGCGCAGGCGTCCTCATCCTCGAGGAACTCGAGCACGCACGTCGGCGCGGCGCCACGATCTACGCGGAGATTGTCGGCTACGGCATGTCGTCGGATGCCTATCACATGACGGCGCCCTCGGAAGACGGCGACGGCGCCAGGCGCGTGATGGCGATGGCTGTCCGCAAGGCGGGGATTGCGCCATCTGACGTTGATTACATCAACGCGCATGGAACCTCCACGCCGTACAACGACAAGCTGGAAACGCTGGCGATTCGGAACTGTTTCGGGGAGCACGCCGACAAGCTGGCGATTTCATCGACCAAATCGATGACCGGGCACCTGCTCGGCGGTGCGGGCGGGCTCGAGGCGGGCATCACCGCCCTGGCGGTCCATCAGCAGGTGGCGCCGCCGACGATCAACCTCGACGACCCCGATCCCGCGTGCGATCTCGACTACGTGCCACACCAGAGCCGCCAGATGCCGATCCGCTATGCGCTGTCGAATTCCTTCGGTTTCGGCGGCACGAATGCGGCGCTGCTCTTCAAGCAATATGAAGGCTGATCCGCTCGTTTTCCGGGTAGTGTAGGAGCGCGTCTTCAGACCCGCCCGCGCCATTTCATGAAAATCGCCGTCTGCATCAAGCAGGTCCCCACACGCGAATGGCAGCCGCGTCTCAACGACGCGAAGACGTGGATCCGCGAACAGGATGTCAGCTACGAAATGAACGAGCCTGACGCCTATGCCCTCGAAGAGGCGCTGCGGCTTCGGGAGAAACACGGCGGAGAAGTCGTGGTCTGCTCGGCCGGGCCGGCCCGCGTGCAGACGGTCATCCGCGAGGCACTTGCCCGCGGCGCGGATCGCGCTCTTCATGTCGAGCACGATTCGCTCGGCGGCGCCGACGCGTTCGTGATTGCTGAGGCCCTCGCCGCGGCGATGAAGGATGAAAAATTTGATCTCGTACTCACTGGCCTCCAGTCCGACGACCAGGGGCATGGCCAAACGGGCGTCATCCTCGCCGAACGGCTCGGGATCCCTTCGTCGACCATCATCATGGACGTTCAAATTGAGGGAAGCGCGCTTCGCGTGAAACGGGAGCTCGAAGGGGGCTGGTTCCAGTGGATCGCGATGCCGTTGCCGGCGTTGCTGACGATCCAGAGCGGCATCAATCAACTGCGGTATGCCACGCTGAAGGGCATCATGGCGGCCAAAAAGAAAGAGATCCGCAAGGCGGCCCTCCCCGATGGTCTGCAGCCGGCGCAGCAGATTGTCAGCCTGGCCGTACCGACACGCAGCAAGCAGACGCAGATGATTGACGGTTCAGCGGCCGAAGCTGCAAAGGAACTCGTGCGGCGATTGCGAGAAGAGGCGCGGGCACTGTGATTGCTGTCCTCGCCGAACAGCATGACGGCAGGCTGAATCGCGCCACCTGGGAGACGATTGCTGCCGCGCAGCAGCTCGCCGGGGGGATGCCGATCAAAGTGGCGGTGCTCGGCGCCGCGACGGGTGGCGTGGCACAGGAGGTCGCCTCCGCAGCCGTCGCTGAAGTGCTGGTTGCTGAACACGCGGCACTCGAGCCGTACACGCCGGACTCGTATGCGTCCGCGGCGCGCGCGCTGATCGATTCCGTGGCACCGACGTACGTGCTGCTGCCGCACACGTATCAGACGCGCGATTTTGCACCGCTGCTGGCCGCGCGCCTTCGCAAGCCGCTGATTACAGACGTAACCGGAATCACCGGCAGCGGTGCTGACGCGGCCTTCATCCGGCCGATGTTCCAGGGGAAGCTTGCGGCCCAGGTGAAGCCGGTTGGTGGACCACCTGCGATCGTCACGACGCAGATCGGCGCGTTCAGAGCGGACGCAGCACAGAAGGGCGGATCCGCGTCGATCACGAAGGTTGCTGTTCAGATCGATCCGGCGACGGTTCGGCAGAAGCCGGAGCCGCCATTCCGGGAGGCAAAGCAAGCGGTCGATCTCGGCCAGGCGGAGCGGATCGTGGCGGTCGGCCGGGGCATCAAGTCTCAGGAGAACATCCCGCTCGCCGAGAAACTGGCGAAGGCGATCGACGCGGAGGTTGCGGCCTCGAGGCCCATTTGCGACAACGGCTGGCTGCCCATGGAGCGCCAGATAGGCAGCTCGGGTCAAACCGTCGCGCCGAAGCTCTACGTCGCGCTTGGCATTTCGGGAGCCATCCAGCATCTGGTGGGGATGAAGGGTTCCCGCACCATCGTCGCGATTAACAAGGACGCCGAGGCGCCGATCTTCGAGGTCGCCGACTACGGCATCGTCGGCGACCTGTTCGAAATTGCTCCGGCCATCATCGCGGAGCTCGAGAAGTCGTAGAGGTGACGCGAACGTCGACCAGCCGCGAAACGCTCGACGTCGATGTCCTGATCGTCGGCGGTGGGCCGGCGGGACTCTCTGCCGCTCTGCGGCTGGCGCAGCTTCAACAAGACGAGGGCGGGGCCGAGGGCGGACCTAAAGGTCCGCCCCTACAAATCGCAGTTCTCGAAAAGGCGCGGGAAGCGGGCGCGCATATGTTGTCTGGCGCCGTCCTCGACCCTTCCACCCTTCGCGATCTGATCCCGGACTACAAGGACAAGGGTGCGCCGCTGCTCGCGGAAGTGGACGATGAGGACGTGCTGTTCCTCACCGAGTCATCGAGGATCTCGCTGCCCATCATCCCGCCGCCGCTGAAGAATCACGGCAACTACATCATTTCGCTGAATCAGTTCGTTCGATGGCTTACCGGTCAGGTTGAGGCTGCAGGTATCGACGTTTTTTCCGGGTTCGCGGGTGAGGACATCCTCATGGACGGCGAACGCGTCGTCGGAGTACGCACGCCCGACCGCGGCATCAACAAGCACGGCGACCCGAAGCCAACCTTCGAGCCCGGCGTCGACATCCACGCCAAGGTGACGATCTTCTGCGATGGTGTCCGCGGCAACCTGACGAAAGAGTTGATGCGACGGCTGCAGCTGGGTGACATTCATCACCCGCAGCAGTTCGCCATCGGCCTGAAAGAGCTGTGGGAGATTCCTCCCGACCGCCTGAAAGCGGGCACCGTCGTCCACACCCTCGGCTATCCGCTCAAGCACGAAGAGTTCGGCGGTGGGTTCATCTATGCGATGCCGGACGGGCAGCTGTCGATCGGTTTTGTCGCAGGGCTTGACTACAAGGATCCGCTGTTCGATCCCCACATGGCGTTCAACCGCTTCAAGCAGCATCCATTCGTGTCATCGCTGCTCGCGGGTGGTCAGATGATCCGATACGGCGCGAAGGCGCTGCCCGAGGGTGGCTGGAACACGATCCCGCGCGTCTACATGGACGGAGCGCTCATCGCGGGTGATGCGGGAGCGTTTCTCAACTCGATGCGCCTCAAAGGCATTCACCTCGCGATGCGCACCGGGATGCTGGCGGCAGAGACCGCGTTCGACGCGCTGCGCGTGGGGGATACATCGGCCGCAGCGTTGAAGGCGTACAAGGAGCGGATCGATCGAAGCGCAGTTCGCGAGGAACTGCATCCCGTTCGCAACGTGCACCAGGCATTTGGATACGGTCTTTTCCCAGGTCTGGCGTTTGCGGGTGTCGAGGTTGTGACGCGCGGATGGTCGCCGGTAGACCTGCACGGCCACCCGGGGCATCAACGGATGAAGCAGCTGGCCTGGTACTACGGCTCGCGCCAAGTCACCGCAGACGGGCCGAGCAACGCCACCACGATCGATCGCAGGCTGACCTTCGACAAGCTGACGAACGTGCATTTTTCAGGCGCGTCGCACGACGAGGATCAGCCGTCTCACCTGCTGGTGCATACCGAGGTGTGCAGCTCTATCTGCGGACCCGAGTACGGGCACCCGTGCACGCGGTTCTGTCCCGCAAACGTCTATGAAATTGCTTATGAGGCCGACGGGACGCCGCGTCTGCAGATCAACGCCGCTAACTGCGTGCACTGCAAGACGTGCGACATCATGGATCCGTACCAGGTGATCACCTGGGTACCACCCGAGGACGGTGGAGGACCTCAATACAATGGCATGTAGCGCGTGAGCGGCGACTGGCGCCTCTCCTGGACCAAGCGCGCGCAGGTGGCCCTCATCGCCGGCGTCGGTTACCCGCTTATCAATGCGCTGGGACATACGCTGCGGTGGCGCGTCGAGGGCGCCGAACATTACGAGGCGGTTCGCGCCTCCGGCTGCCAGCCGATCATGGCGTTCTGGCACGGCCGCATTCTGTCGGGCACCCTGTACTTCCAGCGGCGCGGGATTGTCGTGATCACGAGCGAGAACTTCGACGGCGAGTGGATCGCGCGCATCATCGAGCGGTTTGGTTTCGGTACGGCCCGTGGGTCGTCATCGCGCGGAGGCTTGAGGGCGATGCTGCGGCTGGTGCGCGATATGGAGAGGGGTAGACCGGCGGCGTTCACGCTGGATGGGCCGCGCGGTCCCGCCCGCGTGGCGCAGCCGGGCGCGATCTGGCTGGCTCGCGCGACCGGCAATCCGGTGGTGCCGTTCCACATGGAAGCCTCCTCCAAGTGGACAGCGAAGAGTTGGGACCAGACGCAGATTCCGAAGCCATTCACCACGGTCGCCGTCGCCATCGGCGGGCCGCTGGAGGTTCCGGGTGACGCCGACGCCACACGCCTCGAGACGGCACGTCAGGAGCTCGAACAACGACTCCGAATCCTCGAAGATCGTGCTTTTGAAATGCTACGTTAGCGTGCGCTGTAAGGGCGGGTCTGTAGGGGCGGGTCTTAAGACCTACCCCTACACGGCGATGTGCTTGCAATGAGTCTCACCATCTACACCAGCGATCGGTTCGCGGATCATCTGAATCCGCCTGGTCACCCCGAGCGCCTCCAGCGCGCAGAGGTCATGCAGGTGGTCGCCTCTGAATTCCGGAAGAGTGGTGTCGAGGTGCGCGAGCCGCGCGCTGCCACGCAAGATGAGCTCGCACGCATTCATGACCGCGAATACATCACGCTCATATCCGAAACGGCCGGCAAGGCGACAGCGCTCGATCCGGACACCTACACGTCGCCCGATTCCTACGACGTGGCCCGCCTGGCCGCAGGCGCCACGATTGGATGCGTAGAGCACGTACTTGAAGGCACCGGACGACGCGCGTTTGCGATGGTGCGGCCACCGGGACACCATGCGGAGCGGAACCGGGCGATGGGGTTCTGCCTGTTCAACAACATCGCGATCGCCGCAGCACACGCAAGGGCGCGCGGAATTCAACGCGTCGCCATCGTCGACTACGACGTGCACCACGGGAACGGAACGCAGTGGAGCTTCTACGACGATCCGGCCGTGCTCTTCATCTCTTCGCATCAGTACCCGTATTACCCCGGCACCGGCGCTGCGACCGACATTGGACGGGGACGTGGCCTCGGATTCACCGTGAACCTGCCGATAGCGGCGGGCGGCACGGACGCCGACTTCGAACTTGCTTACAACACCGTAACGTTCCCGATCCTGCGGCAGTTTCGGCCGGAGCTGATTCTGATATCCGCCGGCTTCGATGCGCTTGACGATGATCCGCTCGCAGGGATGCGCCTCAGCGTCGACGAGTTTGCGCGGCTGACCGCTGTAATCGTCGCCATCGCGGATGAGTACTGCAGCGGGCGTGTGGTCGCAGTCACTGAAGGCGGCTACGACCTGGGCGGTCTCGCGAGCTGCCTGCGGGCGGTCGGCAAGGTGCTGAACGGCGACACGGCACTGTCAGATCTTCGCGGACCCGAAGGGTCCGCGCCGCAATCGGATTCGCGTCGCGGCCGCGCGACGGTCGAGGCCGTGTTGCCCGGGCTGCGGCGGTACTGGCGGCTATAATCGAAATTGCGGCCCCGGCACTCAATGACCGAATATCACCCGCAAGAGCTGGACAAGAAGTGGCAGCAGCGCTGGGCCTCCTCCCGTGCCTTCGAGGTGACTGAGGATCCCTCGAAGCCGAAGTACTACTGCCTCGAAATGTTCGCGTATCCGTCCGGCCATGCGCACGTCGGACACGTTCGCAACTACATCATCGGCGACGTCATGGCGCGCACGAAGCGGATGCGCGGCTACAACGTACTCCATCCGTTCGGTTGGGACGCCTTCGGGCTGCCCGCCGAGAACGCGGCGATCAAGGAAGGCATTCACCCGGAACAATCGACGCGCGCCAACATCGCACACATGAAGGGGCAGCTCCAGCGTCTCGGCATCAGCTATGCCTGGGAGCGCGAGTTCGCCACATGCGATCCCGAGTACTACAAGTGGAACCAGTGGCTGTTCATTCGGATGTTCGAACGCAATCTGGCGTACCGGAAACGGTCGTCGGTGAACTGGTGTCCGAAGGATCAAACGGTGCTCGCCAACGAGCAGGTTGTCGATGGGGGCTGCTGGCGTTGCGGCACGCCGGTGGAAACGCGCGATCTGGAACAGTGGTTCTTCCGCATTACGGCATACGCCGACGAACTGCTCGACGCGACAGTCGAACTGACGCAATGGCCGGACAAGGTTCTGACGATGCAGCAGAACTGGATCGGACGGTCGGAAGGCGCGCGCGTGAAATTTCCGATGGAGAACGGATCCACCGACATCGAAGTGTTCACCACGCGCATCGACACGATTTTCGGCGCCACGTTCGTCTTACTCGGCCCGGAGCATCCGCTCGTATCGACGCTGGCGGACAAGACGCAGGATCCGGCCGTTTTCCGCAGGCAGGTGCAGGCCTTCCGCACGCAGGATCGGGCGGCACGGATCAGCGGTGAAATCGAGAAGCAGGGCTTCGATACCGGCTTCCGCGCGATCAATCCGTTCACGAAGCAGCCGGTGCCAATCTGGATTGCGAATTTCGTACTGGGCGACTACGGCACCGGTGCGGTCATGGCCGTACCGGCGCATGACCAGCGCGACTTCGAATTCGCACGCAAGTTCAAGCTGCCCATCAGAATCGTTATCGTGTCCGAGGATGGAAGTCCGGCGCCCGATCCGGACACGATGCCGGAGGCTACCGTCGCCTACGGCCGCACGGTCGACTCGGGCGAGTTCTCGAATCTCGCATCGGCAGAAGCACAGCAGCGCATGATCGCCTTCGCGAAAGACCGCGGTATCGGCGAGGGGACAGTTCAGTACCGTCTGAAGGATTGGGGCATTTCGCGCCAGCGCTACTGGGGCACGCCGATCCCGATGATCTACTGCGACAAGGACGGCATCGTTCCGGTGCCGGACGATCAGCTGCCGGTGGAGCTGCCGAAAGTTGCGCAGTTCACGGGGCGCGGCGACTCGCCGCTCGCCCAGGTGCCGGAGTTCGTCAACGTGACGTGTCCGAAGTGCGGCGGTTCCGCTCGGCGCGAGACCGACACCATGGACACGTTCGTCGACTCGTCGTGGTACTTCTACCGGTTCGCTGACCCGCGCAACGATCGACAGCCGTTCGATCCGAAGAAGGTCAAGTACTGGCTGCCCGTCGATTTCTACAGCGGCGGCGTCGAGCACGCGATTCTCCATTTGATCTATTCGCGCTTCTTCGCGCGCGTCTTCCGAGACCTGGAGATGGTCGATCACAGCGAGCCGTTCACACAGCTGTTGACCCAGGGCATGGTGCTCAAGGACGGCGCTGTGATGTCGAAGTCGAGGGGAAACGTCGTCGATCCCGACACGATGCTCGAGAAGTTTGGCGCCGACGCGCTCCGTTTGTACGTGATGTTCGTCGCGCCGCCCGAGAATCAGGTGGAATGGACAGATGCGGGACTGCGCGGGATCGTGAGCTTCCTTGCCCGCGTCTGGCGATTGGTCGATCAATGGCTAGAGGCTGGGATTCGGGATTCGGGATTCGGGATTCGCGAATTGAGCGCCGCCGAGCTGACACCGCAGGAGCGTGCGATCCGGCGCAAGACGCATGACACGATTCGTCGCGTCACGGTCGACGTCGAACAGCGTCAACAGCTCAATACGGCCGTTTCCGCGATGATGGAATTGGTGAACGACCTGAACGCGTTTGGCGAGGGTAATGGTGCGCGCCCGCAGGCGGTTGCCGTCGTACGCGAAGCCGTCGAGGCACTCGTTCGCATGCTGTCGCCCTTCGCGCCGCATATGGGCGAAGAGCTGTGGGAAATGCTGGGCCATCGCGACGGACTGATGAAGGCAACGTGGCCGGAGTTCAACGCCGCCGTTGCGAAAGCTGAAGAAATAGTGATTCCGGTGCAAGTGAACGGAAGGGTTCGCAGCCGGCTCACCGTGCCCGCCGAGTCGTCTGAAAAGGAGCTGGAGAAGCTGGCGCTCGCCGATCCCGCCGTGATGGCGCATCTCGCGGGGAAACAGGTGAAGAAGGTGGTCGTGGCTAAAGGGCGGTTGGTGTCGGTTGTCGTCTAGGGTGTTGGTCGCTCTGGCTCTGGCGAGCGCGCTGGTTTCTGCGGGGTGCGGCTACGCCCTGGCCGGTCGTGGCTCGTTTCTGCCGACCGACATCCGCGTTGTCGGCATTCCGCCGCTCGTGAACCGGACGACGTACTTTGACGTCGAGAATATCCTCACACAAAAAATCCGCAACGAGTTCATCGGGCGCGGGAAGTATCGAGTCGTGCCCGAAGCCACTGGCGCCGACGCCATCCTCAACGCGGAAATCACGTCCATCACGCTGTCGCCGGTCGCCTTTACGGCGACACAGCTCGCATCGCGCTATCAGTTCGTGCTGACCATGAAGGTGGACTTCGTCGACAGTCGGGTCAACAAATCGCTCTGGGCGAACGATGCGTATTCGTTTACTGGTGAGTACGATCTGACGTCGGGCACGGGCGACTCGACCATCAACGCTGCCACCTTCGTCGACCAGCAGCTCAGCTCGTTCGACCGCATCGCGACCGACATCGCGCGCACCGTCGTCACGGCAATCGTCGAGGCGTTTTGAACCTTTCCCGCGCGGTCCTCAAGAAACAAATCGCCGCCAGCGAGACCGGCCCGCTCTACGTACTCCTTGGAGACGATGACGGCGAGAAGTCGGCCGTCGCAGCCGAATTCGCTGAGATGGTGGACGAAGGGCTCCGTGCGTTCAGCGTCGATCGCCTCTTCGGTGCGGAGACAAGGGCGGAGGATCTGATCGACGCGGCGGCCACGTTGCCAATGATGGCGCCGCGCCGGGTCGTGATCGTCTTCGACGCCGAGCGTCTACTCATTCCGAAGCGCGAAGGGAAAGCCGCGGACGCCGAGCAGGAACGTCTCGAGGCGTTCGTCAAGAACCCGCCGGCGCATGCCTCGATCGTATTTGTCTGCGGGCCCCTCGATCAGCGGCGCCGGCTCGTCAAGCTGTTGCTGAAGGAAGCGCAGGTGGTCGACTGCGGGACCATCACCGATTCGGCCGATGCCGAGCGGTGGGTGAAGGCGAGAGCCGAGCGCGACAAGATTCCGTTCGACACCTCCGCGGTACGCACGCTCGTGGAGCGCGCAGGCATCGACATCGTCCGTCTACGGACTGGTCTCGAGCGGGTCTCGTTGTACGCGATGGGGCAATCGAAGATCACGGGCGAGGACGTCAGGCAGGTCGTTCCCGCGACGGCGGAAGCGACCAACTTCGGCATCGCGAACGCGATTGAACAGAACGACGCGGCCGACGCGCTGCGCGAGCTGGCGCTGGCGCTCGACGGCGGCGCACAGCCGTTCTTTATCCTCGGACAGCTGCGATGGGTAGCGGAGAAGACGCCGCGCGCGCGGCTGAAGGACGCGATCGAAGCGGTGTTTCGCACCGACGAAGCGATCAAGTCTTCCGGTGGTGACCCCCGGATTCTCCTTGAACGCCTCGTCGTCGAATTGTGCGGGCCGGCCAAAGCCGGTCTCTACGCCAAATCTAGCGGGTTCCCGACGGCTTCGCGAACCTGGCATCCTCGACAGGTCCGGCCTTGACCGTTTGCATCGCGTAGGTGAATTCGCGATTGCGCGTCTGCGAAATCACCCACTGATGCGGAACCTTCCGCCCGTTCACGTCGCGGAAGTCGCGGTAATCAATCTGCGTTGGATAGAGGCCGAAGTACGTATCGTTATAGTAGACGAGCCGCTCGAGCATGCCGGAGTTCTTCTCGAAGTACGCTTCCACCTTCGGCAGGTTCTGGGTCTTGGCCGTGACCACGTAGTCCTCGTGACCTTCGACCGTTTCCGAGCGCGACACTTTGGGTTCGAGCAGCATCTGCTTCAGGTGCGCCGGAAGATTGAACGGATCCTCCAGCATCGTGCTATCGGCTTCCGCCTTGCGTAGATCGCGCGGCGCGCCATTGCCAGCGCGCGCCCATCCACCTGCGGTGCCATAGGCGAGCAGGTTGTCGTTCTGTCCGGCCTTCGTGATCATCAGCCCCATTCCCGGCGCCTTGGAGAGAACCTCGATCTGCTGTGCGGGGAAATCGCGCCCGGGCCGCCGTTGTGTGAGGGTTCCAACTCCGTCGAGGCTGCTCACCTGCTGCACGGCGCCGAGGGCACTGATGTACTTGTCAATCACCTGCGCCGGCATCACTGTCGGTACTGGCCCGGGCGCAGGCAGACTCGCGTCGTAGTCTTCGCCGAGCGGCGTCGGATATGGATGATTGGTGACGTTCGGAACACCAATCGGCAGCGGCCGCCCCTGGTGGCACGTGAAGCAGCTCACGCGCGCCTGACCCCTGAACGTCGTCTTGTTGATGTTGTCGACCATCGCGATCATCTGCCGCGCGATAGCCTTCTGGGGTTTGACGTCGAGCTCACGTTTGTTGGCGTCCGCGTCGTGGCAATAGCCGCAGCCTACGCCGAGCGCCGCTTCGAACAGGACCATCGTCGGATTGAGCATGTCCGCCCGCTGGCCTTTGAACGCCTGAATG
>JACXTT010001756.1_pt1 | contig 35640 bp, 36 predicted proteins | sample 9270951 | NCBI WGS metagenome assembly JACXTT01 (sample SAMN15532306, study PRJNA645909) | rock metagenome | isolation source: weathered quartz diorite | place: Puerto Rico | collected 2017-06-21 | reverse complement strand
CGGCGGTGAGCTTGGGTGGCAGGCCCAGCGTCAGCTCCGGGTCGCAGATGGCGGTCTTGGGCACCAGGTGCCAACTGTGGAAGCCCAGCTTGCGGTGGTCGTCCACGATCACGATGGCGCCGCGCGCCACTTCGCTGCCGGTGCCGCTGGTGGTGGGCACGGCGATGAGGGGCGCCACCTTGTCCGTGATGCGCGGCGAGCCGCCCAGGATGGTGGCGTAGTGGGTCAGCGGGCCTTCGTGGGTGGCGGCGATGGCCACGCCCTTGGCACAGTCGATGGCAGAGCCGCCGCCCACGGCGATCAGACCGTCGCAGTTGTTGGCCTTGTAGACCTCGACGGCAGCGCGTACTGCGGCTTCGGTGGGGTTGGAGGGGGTCTGGTCGAACACGGCAACTGGCAGGCCGGGCAGGGCGTCCAGTGCTTTTTGCAGCACGCCCGCCGCTTTGACACCGGCATCGGTAACGATCAGCGGGCGGGTGATGCCCACGCGTTCGCACTCCTGTTTCAGCAGCTTCACTGCGCCAAACTCGAACTGAATTTGTGTGACGTAATAGATGAAGGCCATAGTCTTGCCGTGTAGGATTGAAAAATGGCACTGTACCAAGAACACACATCGATATGAGTCACCCGCGCAACCCCCAGGCTCTGTTAACCCCCACTATGCGCGGCGTGCTGGACCGCATTGCGCGCGCCGGCCACCCGCCCATGCAGGCGCTGACGGCCGTGCAGGCCCGCGCGGCCTACGCGGCGGGCGCGGGTGTGCTGGAGCTGCCCAGCCAGGCGCTGACGCGGGTAGAAAGCTTTACAGTTCCTGCGCGCGACGGTTTTGACATCCCCGTGCGGTTGTACGCCCCCGCAGGCGGAGCGCTGCCGGTGTTGGTGTATTTTCACGGCGGTGGTTTCACCATTGGCAGCGTGGCCACACACGACGGCCTTTGCCGCCGCCTAAGCCATCTGGCGCACTGTGCGGTGCTGTCGGTGGACTACCGGCTGGCACCCGAATTCAAGTTCCCTACCGCGCACGAAGACGCATGGGACGTCGTGCAGTGGGTCGCGCGCGAGGGCAAAAACCATGGTCTGGACGGCACGCGCATGGCGGTGGGGGGCGACAGTGCCGGCGGCACATTGTCGGCCGCTTGCGCCATTGAGGCGCGCGACGCGGGCTTGCCGTTGGCCTTGCAGTTGCTGTTCTACCCTGGTTGCGCCGGGCACCAGGACACCGCATCGCACCGCACGTTTGCCAAGGGCTTTGTGCTGGAAGAGGCGCAGATCACCTATTTTTTCAAACACTACCTGCGCACGCCTGCAGACCGTGACGACTGGCGCTTTGCGCCGCTGGACGGCAAGACCGCGTCGGGCGATGTGGCCGACCTGGGCGGCGTGGCGCCGGCCTGGATTGGCCTGGCCGAATGCGACCCGCTGGTGGACGAAGGTGTGGCCTATGCCGACCGCCTGCGCATGGCCGGTGTGCCCGTCGATCTGGAAATTTACCGCGGCGTGGTGCACGAGTTCATCAAGATGGGCCGTGCCATTCCAGAAGCTAAAACGTCGCACGCCGATGCGGCCCGCGCCCTCAAGGAGGCTTTTGCAGCATGAGCGACACCAGATTGCACCGCAGCGACTTCCGCTTTTTCCACCGCCTGCGCGTGCGCTGGGCCGAGGTGGACATGCAGAAGATTGTCTTCAACGGCCACTACCTGATGTACTTCGACACCGCCATGGCCGACTACTGGCGCGCCCTGGCGTTGCCCTACGAAGAGTCCATGCGTTTCCTGGGTGGTGATGTGTATGTGAAGAAGGCCAGCGTGGAGTACCACGCCTCGGCCCAGTACGAGGATGTGCTGGACATTGGTCTGCGCTGCGCGCGCGTGGGTAATTCGTCCATGCAGTTTGAAGGTGCCATCTACCGCGGCGACACGCTGCTGATTACCGGCGAGTTGCTGTATGTTTTTGCCGACCCGGCCACCCAGACCTCGAAGCCCGTGCCTGCGGCGCTGCGCAGCATTCTGGAAGCCTATGAGGCTGGCGAGGCCATGACCACGCTGCAGGTGGGCAGTTGGCAGGCACTCGAAACCCCGGCATCGAAACTGCGTGACGAGGTGTTTGTGCAGGAGCAGGGCATTGCGCCGCACATCGTGTGGGATGCGTTGGATGCCAGCACCCGCCATGCGCTGGTGCTCAACCGCCTGGGCCATCCGGTAGCCAGCGGCCGGCTCACGCAAGAGGCGTCGGGTGTGGGCCGCATTGGCCGCATGGCGGTAAAGCGTGCGCTGCGCGGGGCCTCATTCGGGCGCGATGTGCTACAGGCGCTGGTGCTGGCGGCACGCGCGCGCGGCGATACCGAGGTGATGTTGCACGCGCAATGCAGCGCCGAAGGCTTCTACCGGCGTTTGGGCTTTGTGCCACGCGGCGCAGTGTTTGAAGAGGCAGGCATACAGCACATTGAAATGGTGCTGTCGCTTTAACAACTGGGTGCGTTAGAAGCCCAGTGAGGCCAGCAGGTCGTCCACGTCGTCCTGCTTGAGGGCATTGCCGTCTGTCTGCGGGCCTTCGAGCACATGATTGTCTACCGTGACTTCGGTGGGCTCAGCCTTGGCTGCAGCCGCAGGGGGGGTGGGGGAGCTGTCCACCAGCAGTTGCACCAGTTGCATCTCGGTGCGGGTGATGATGTCGATGACCTTTTTGATCACCTGGCCCGACAGATCCTGAAAGTCCTGCGCCATCATGATGTCGCTGAGCACTTCACTCTGGTTACCAGCGAACTTGGCGGTGCTTTCGGCAAATTTGCCGCAGGCCCGCATCAGCGCCTTGGCACGCTCCACGCTCATGTCGGGGGACGCTGCCATGCGCCCGATGGACTGGCTCAATTCCACACCGCGGGACGACAGGTCGTCGCACTCGGGTTTGGCCACTTCCACCAGGGTCAGCACCTTATTGGCCGCGTCTTCGGTCATCTTGCCGACATAGGCCAGACGGTCGCGTGCGTTGGGGATTTCCTGCACGATGCTGTGCAACTGGTTGCCACCCAGGGCCGTCAGCGCCTCATGCATCTCGCGTGTGATGGAGCCCAAGCGCGCGAAGGCTTCTTCTTTGCTGAGTGGTGTCGACATGAGCTGGATCAATCCCTTCTGAACGCTGTTTCGCGGTTATGGGTACCAGTTTACAGGCTGTTACAGGCGTTAAATGTCTTCTAGCAAAGGATAAGGTAAAGCCTCTAAGGTCAGGGCCGGTCCGTCCGCGCTGCCCAGGTGCAGCGTGCCCGTTTCCAGCGCCGCCAGTTGCAGCGAGACGATGGCGTCAAAGCCGCCGGCCGGTGCTGCTGCAGTTTGCACCAAGGTACCCACGGGCTGTTCTGCGTCTTGGGCGGAAAACACCTCCTGCCCGGCAGTCAGGGGGCTGTCAGCATGCACCACAAAGGCACGCCGCTTGAGGGTTCCGCGGAACTGGCTGCGTGCAACCACCTCCTGGCCGGGATAGCAACCTTTTTTGAAATTGACGCCGCCGACCGACTCGTAATTGAGCATTTGCGGCACAAAAGCCTCCACCACCGGGGTGGACAGCGTGGCAACGCCACTGGCGACTTCGCTCCAGAGCCAGGTGCCTTCCGGTAGCGGTACGCCGGCAGGTGCCGTACCCGCAGGTCCCACCCACAGTTGGCGTGCTGTACCGTGTGCTGGGTACAAATTGACCACAGTTTCAGCATCAAAATCGGCCTTAGCCCAGGAAGACTGTGCGTGGGTAGCTATCTCTTTGATAGCATTTCCGGCCAGGCCATAAAGCGCAAAGTCGGCGGTGGCGTCGCTCAGCCGGGCCTTGGCGCGCAGCACGAACATGGACAGGCGCTTGAGCGTGGGGGCTAGCAGGTCGCGGCTGAGGACCAGCAGGATGTCGCCCTGTGGGCGCTTGAAACCGACAAAGCTGGCCAGCATGCGGCCCTTGGCATTGCAAAAGGCGCACAGGCGGGCCTCGTGCAGGCCTAGCAGGGAAAAATCCTGCGTCAACTGGCCGTGGAGGAATTTGGCTGCATCTTCACCTTCGACGCGAATCACGCCGAGGTGGGAGAGGGGGCTGACACCGTTCAAGACGGAGGATGCGGGGGGGGAAACGTGATCCGGAGACTTCATGGTGTGAATTATGATTCCTTACACCGTTTGATAAGGGATGTAGGGTTGTGCGTTTCCTCTTTGTTGCATTGCTGGCCGCCATGGTCGGCCTGGCCGGCGCCGGCTACATCTGGTTGAACCGCCCGCTGGAGATGTCCGCCCCCAGCGTCGACTTGTCCATCGAGCCCGGCTCCAGCCCGCGCGAAGTGGCCAAGGATGTGGCCGAGGCTGGCGTGTCGGTCGACACCACACTGCTGTACTGGTGGTTCCGGCTCTCGGGCCAGGCGCGCCAGATTAAGGCCGGCAGTTATGAACTGGACCGCCAGACCACACCGCGCAGCCTGTTGCGCAAGCTGGTCAATGGCGAAGAATCCCTGCGTAGCGTGACGCTGGTGGAGGGTTGGACCTTCCGCCAGGTGCGTGAGGCGCTCAAAAAGGCAGAGCAGCTCAAACCCCTGACCCAGGATTTGCCACCCGAAGTTCTCATGGCACAACTGGGCAAGCCCGGCGTGCATCCCGAAGGGCGCTTTTTCCCCGACACCTACACCTATGCCAAAGGCTCCAGCGATCTGGCCGTGCTGCAGCGTGCCCTACGTGCCATGGACAAGCGGCTGAACACCGCCTGGGCCCAGCGCGACCCGGCGTCCCCCCTGCACAGCCCCGATGAAGCATTGATCATGGCCAGCATTGTGGAAAAGGAAACCGGCCGCGCCAGCGACCGTCCCATGGTGGCTGCCGTGTTCAACAACCGCCTGCGCCTGGGCATGCGGCTGCAGACCGACCCGACCGTGATCTATGGCCTGGGCGAGGCCTTTGATGGCAATTTGCACAAGGCGGATCTCCTTAACGACACGCCCTGGAATACCTACACCCGCGCCGGCCTGCCACCCACGCCGATTGCCATGCCGGGCAAAGCCTCGCTGCTGGCGGCGGTGCAACCAGCCGCGTCCAAGGCGTTGTACTTTGTGGCGCGCGGCGACGGCAGCAGCCAGTTCAGCGTGACGTTGGACGAGCACAATCGGGCAGTCAACAAATACCAACGCGGGCAATGACCCCACCATGAGCGGACTTTTCATCAGTTTTGAAGGCATCGACGGGGCCGGCAAGTCCACCCACATCGACGCATTGGCCCAAGCATTCCGGGCACAGGGCAGGGTGGTGACCCTGAGCCGCGAGCCCGGCGGCACACCGCTGGCCGAGACGCTGCGCGGCCTGGTGCTCAACGAAGCCATGGACGCCATGACCGAAGCACTGTTGGTGTTTGCCGCGCGGCGTGACCACCTGCAGCAGGTCATCGTGCCGGCGCTGGCGCGCGGCGAGGTGCTGCTGTGCGACCGTTTCACCGATGCCACCTTTGCCTACCAGGGCGGCGGTCGTGGCTTTGACTGGGAAACCCTCAGCGTGCTGGAGCAATGGGTGCAAGGCACGGGCGAGGGCGCTTTGCTACAGCCGCATCTGACAATCTGGTTTGACCTGCCCCCCGCCGTGGCGGCGCAGCGCCTGGCGAGCGCCCGGGTGCCGGATAAATTCGAATCCCAACCCCAGGTCTTTTTTGACCGGGTTGCCCAGGGCTATGCACGGCGCGCCGCGGCCTATCCGCAGCGCTTTGCGCGCATCAACGCCAACCAGCCGGCCGACGCGGTGTGGGCCGAAGTGGCGCAGGCAGTGCGCAGCCGGGGTCTGTTGCCATGAGTGCTGACAGCGTGCCGTCGGCGCCAGCGCCCTGGATTGCGGCGCAGACCCACCAGTTGTTGGCCCAGCGCGGCCATGCCTGGTTGCTGCATGGCCCCTCGGGCCTGGGGCAATACGCATTGGCGCTGGCACTGGTGCGGGCCTGGCTGTGTGAGCAACCGGGGCCGGGCGGTGCCTGCGGCGCTTGCGGCAGTTGCCATGCCATCGATGTGCATACGCATGCCGATCTGTGCGTGCTGATGCCGGAAACCCAGATGATGGAGTTGGGTTGGCCGCTGGCCGAGAAGGCGCAGGCCGAAATCGACGACAAGAAGCGCAAGCCCAGCCGCGAAATCCGCGTGGATGCCATGCGCGATGCGGTGGAGTTTTCCCAGCGCACCAGTGCCCGCGGACGCGGCAAGGCGGTGCTGGTCTACCCGGCGGAGCAGATGAACGCGATCACAGCGAATGCCCTGCTCAAGACGCTGGAGGAGCCCCCGGGCGATGTGAAATTTGTGCTGGCCAGCGAGTCGGCCCACCAACTCCTGCCCACCATCCGCAGCCGCTGCCTGGGCCACGCCATGCACTGGCCGGATACCGGCGACAGTCTGGCCTGGTTGCAGGGGCAGGGCGTGCCGGCAACGCAGGCGCCTTTGTTGCTGCAGGCCACTGGCGGGCGGCCCGACGATGCCCTGGCATTTGCAGCGTCCGGGCGCGACCCGCAAAGCTGGCGCCAGTTTCCCCAGGCCATGGTCCGGGCCGATGGCCGCCTGACCAAGGACTGGAGTGTGCAAAACCTGGTGGATGCCCTGCACAAGCTCTGTCATGACCTGATGGCGCACCAGGCCGGCGCGGCACCCCGGTTTTTTGCCGTGGCCGATTTGGCGGGCCTGTCCCCGTCGGCGACGGCGTTGAGTGCGTGGAGCAGGGCGCTGTCGCGGACCATGCGCACCATGGATCACCCGTTCAATGCCGGTTTGATGCAGGAAGCACTTGTAGGCCAGGCCCAATCGGCCCTAAACTCCTAGCATTGAGCCATTGCCATGAGCACCACGCCCGCTTCCACTCCCCGGCCCAGCGTCATCCAGCTTTCCATCAAGGAAAAGGCCGCCTTGTACGCTGCCTACATCCCGTTGTTCAGCGAAGGTGGCGTTTTCATTCCCACCACGCGTGAATATTCACTCGGTGATGATGTGTATGTGCTGCTGTCCTTACCCGAGGATATGCAGCGTCACCCGGTGGCCGGCAAAGTGGCTTGGGTGACACCTGCGAAGGCGGCAGGCGGGCGCACGCAGGGGGTGGGTATATCCTTCCCCAAAGACGAGAAGTCGCATGCGCTCAAGCTCAAGATCGAAGAGATTCTGGGTGCCCACATGGCATCCGACCGCCCCACCCAAACCATTTGAGTCGCTGCTGCAGCGGCCAACAGACGGCAGCCACGCCTGCCGGATTGATCCATGTTCACTGATTCCCACTGCCACCTGACATTTCCCGAGCTGGCGGCGTCCCTGCCCGAAATCCGCCAAGCCATGGCCGACGCCCAAGTTGACCGGGCCCTGTGCATCTGCACCACGCTGGAAGAGTTTGCTGATGTCCACCGGCTTGCCACGGGCTACGACAATTTCTGGGCCAGCGTGGGCGTGCACCCGGACAACGAGGGCGTCACCGAACCCACCCTGGACGACCTGCTGGAGCGCGGCGCACTGCCGCGCGTCGTGGCCATCGGCGAAACCGGGCTGGATTACTACCGGCTGGGCGAGCGCACGGTGGCCGATATGGAATGGCAGCGCGAGCGCTTTCGCACCCACATCCGTGCGGCGCGCCGTCTGCAAAAGCCGCTGGTAATCCACACGCGCAGCGCGTCGGACGACACCCTGGCGATCCTGCGGGAAGAGGGGGAAGACGGCAGTGGCGGCAGCGCCGGCGGCGTGTTCCATTGCTTTACCGAAAGCGAGATGGTGGCCAGGGCGGCGCTGGACCTGGGTTTTTACATCTCGTTCTCAGGCATCCTGACCTTCAAGACGGCCCAGGATCTGCGGGATGTAGCCACATTGGTGCCCATGGACCGCCTGCTGATTGAGACGGACAGCCCGTATCTGGCCCCCGTGCCATACCGCGGCAAGACCAATAACCCGTCCTACGTGCCCTATGTGGCACGCCAACTGGCGGCCCTTAAAGGTTGCAGCGTGGAGGCCATGGCCGCAGCGACCAGCGACAATTTCAACCGTTTGTTTCGTGGTGTGGCTGCATGAGAATTTACTTTAGATATGCCATATATCTAATTGTTTCAATTGGATTTTCATGGGCTAATGCAGGCTCATACGATGACTTTTTTGCGGCCATCGACAAGGACAATGCCTTCGCTGTCAACACGCTGCTGGAGCGCGGCTTTGACCCCAACACGCTGAACGCAAACGCCCAATCCGGCCTGGTGCTGGCCCTCCGTCAAGGGGCCACCAAAGTGGCACAGGTGCTGATCGCCCATCCCGCCACCCAGGTGGAAGTCCGTACGCCTCAGGATGAGAGCCCATTGATGTTGGCGGCCCTCAAAGGCATGACGGAGGTGTGCGCCGCGCTGATCGCCCGCGACGCTGATGTCAACAAGCCGGGTTGGACGCCATTGCACTATGCCGCCACAGGCGGTCATCTGGCCATCATCCAACTGCTGCTGGATCACCACGCCTATATTGATGCTGCTTCGCCCAACCTGAGCACGCCGCTGATGATGGCGGCATCCTACGGTTCGTCCGATGCGGTTGCCTTGCTGCTTCAGGCCGGAGCCGACCCCACACTCAAAAACAGTCTGGGCCTCACGGCCATTGACTTCGCCAACAGGGCCCATCAAGCGGAGTCTGCCGAATTCCTGGCTGCAGCTATCCGAGCACGGTCGCCTAAGGGATGGTAGTCGTATTTTATACGATGTATATTATGTTAAATAATGAATGCTATTAAATCCATAGCTTCCAGCGCAAGCCCTGCAAGGCCTATACCCTGATCTGCCTATTGATTCGGGGCTCTGCCCCAGTCGTAACCTTTCTTTGTGGTGACCGCCCCACTGCGATCACCACTAGGCTCTGCGTTAGACCAAGCGCATGCTTCCGTTCAGGAAGCACTGCTGCTTAGAAAGATTCCCAGTCGTCATTGCCACCGCTCGCTGCGCTTGTGGACTTGGGTGTGGGCAATGGTTGGGGTGCTGTCTTGGTCACTGGTGGACGGGTGCTGGGGCGATGCTGAGGTGCCGCAATCGACTTGGTGGGTGCGGCAGGGCGCGCCACTGCTTTCGGTGTGTGGTCATCCGCCCCGAGCTTGAAGGTTGCTACCACCTGCACCAGATCTTGTGCCTGGCTCTTGAGGCTGGACGCGGCGGCAGCCATTTGTTCCACCAGTGCCGCGTTCTGCTGTGTGGCCTGGTCCATCTGCGTCACCGCCTCGCCCACTTGCGAGACACCGGCGGATTGCTCGTTGCTGGCTGCACTGATCTCGCCCATGATGTCGGTCACGCGCCGGATGCTGCTGACTACCTCGGTCATGGTGGTACCGGCCTGGTCCACCAGGGTGGTGCCCTGCTCCACGCGCGCCACGCTGGCGTTGATCAAGGTCTTGATTTCCTTGGCCGCCTCGGCCGAGCGCCCTGCCAGGCTGCGCACTTCCGACGCGACCACGGCAAAACCACGCCCCTGCTCTCCGGCCCGTGCCGCCTCCACCGCGGCATTCAAGGCCAGGATGTTGGTCTGGAAGGCGATGCCGTCGATCACACTGATGATGTCGCTGATCTTGCGGGAGGCTTCGCTGATGCCCTTCATGGTTTCGACCACCTGCCCCACCACCTGCCCGCCTTGCACGGCCACATTGGACGCACTTTGTGCCAACTGGTTGGCCTGTTGGGCACTGTCTGCGTTTTGCTTCACGGTGGAAGACAGCTCCTCCATGGAGGCGGCGGTTTCTTCCAGCGCGCTGGCCTGGCTTTCCGTGCGTGCCGACAGGTCGTTATTGCCCTGTGCAATCTCCGCACTGGCCGTGGAGACGGATTCGGACCCCGTGCGCACGTTGGACACCACATGGACAAAGTTGTCGCGCATGGCCTGCAGGGCACGCATCAGGTTGGCCACTTCGGTCGGTCCCTTGACCTGGATGTTGGAGCTCAGGTCTCCCTCGGCCATGGTGTTGGAAATCTGGATGGCGGTATTAAGCGATACGGCAATCTTTTGGTACACGTACCAAAACACGGCGACCAAAATAAGCAACAAGGCCGTTGCCAGTACCGTCAAGGCATAGAACCAGCTCTGCTTGACCGCTTCGGCTGCTGCAATGTCACCCTGTGTGCGCTTGTCCAGCATGGTCAGAAACTCGTCCACGGGCTTCATGATCTTGGCCTTGTTGGCGTGGTACTTCTTGTCGTGCATCATTTCGCGGGCCCGGGCCAGATCCGGTTCGCCCTTCTTGGTGAAGCCCCCATTGCCGTCGTCGTAGAGCCCCTTGACCATGTTCATGGCAATCGTCTCGGTCTTGACCAAATCGTCTGAATTGGCTCCGGCTTCCTTCAGCTTCCCGAATTCCGCCTCGGTAAAGCCGGCCTGCTTCATCAGTTCGGTCAGCGGAATACTGGCGTTGGTGCCCTTGCCGGGATCGATATCGGCCGCGCGAAAATCCCAGTAGATCTTTTCGTACTCGTTGGGGCGTGGTTTCTTGCCGTTGCGGATGTCCAAAATCTCGAAGTACTGGGCTTCCCATTTGGGATCACCAGACACCACATAGGTCCGCGCCAGGCGGGTCAGGTCGTCTGAGCTTTGGCGCATTTCATCCGCAAGCAAATACGAGGCGTAGCGCGCCGCATTGGTTGTTGACACAACATGGGCCGCAGCCCCTAGGCGTTGAATGCCGTATCCCACCATGGCTACCAGCGCGGCAATGACGACCACTGCCGTGCTGAACAGAAATTTGATACTTGTTGATTTCATTGATGTCTCCATAGGAAAGTAATTCGGTCGGCGTTATGTCCGCTCTACCGGTGCACGGCCAACCCCAACGACGCTGGCACAGTGAACTTCACCTCGGCGCTTCCCGCCGTTGGCCCGACGGAGCGGCATGCGGGTTCCAAAATTGGGGATGGGGTAGGCGCGGCGTAAGCCGGGCATGGCGGTGGGCCGAGGCAAAGACGGCGGAATTGCCATAAGGCAAGAGCGAAAGAGGTCGATGGGGGCTACAGCGCACAGGCCCCCTTCACGCACAGGCGGGACGAGCGGGTGTAAACGCAAATACCGGGCAGCCGGGTGGCTGTCATCTAAGGGCCTCCTTGTAGCCACTGACTTGAGGCTGGGGGCATTCTAGAAATGGTGGCGCCAGTTCGTCCACTGCATATTTATCATTAAATCAATGCATCTACTGCATTTGTGATACGTAAAAACCAGGAGCCTTGCGGTGGTGCAGCAAAGCTGCTGGTCGTGCATCGATTTTTAAATGAATTGGGCTTGTGCCCCCATGGATAGTGCGCAAGAAGCTATATTTTTAGGAGCAACTACCGGCCCGTGTGAGTCAATGATCCGGGGAGCGATCGGTGTTGCAGCCGCAATTCGCTTGATGTGGGTTCGCGTACAGCCCGTTCAGCATCGTGAAGTCTCGAAGCTGGAACTGCCCTGCATAAGGACTTGCCGATCCTGTTTGTGACAAACAATATTTGCAAATACCTCTACATTTATGTAGTATTTGTTTCATGAAATATTGGTTTTCACTGATTATCAGCCTGCCCACCGAGAACGCCAATGCCCGTATGCGTGCCTGGCGGGCGCTCAAAGCGTCTGGTGCCGCTGTGCTGCGGGATGGCGTGTATTTGATGCCGGAGCGCGAGACCTGCCGCCAGGTATTGGACGACGTGGCTGCCGAAGTAGTGGCTGCCGGGGGTATGGCCTACGTCATGCGTTCGGAAGAGCCCGTGGGGGCGGATTTCACGCGCTTGTTTGACCGGAGTTCCGAGTTTTCCGCACTGGTGTTGGAGGTCAGCAGGGTCCACGCCAGCCTTGTTTCTGACAACGCCAACGACCTGCTGAAGCAGGCACGCAAGCTGCGCAAGGCCTTTGCCGGCCTGGTGGAAATCGACTTCTTCCGTTCTGAGGCCCAGAAGCAAACTGAAGCCGCGCTGCAAGAGTTGGAACTGGCCTTGGCCCGCATCCTTTCCCCCGATGAACCGCATCCAGCTACGGGCGCCATTGTCCCGTTGGATATTGCGGCCTATGTCGGCAAGACTTGGGCCACCCGCAAACGCCCCTGGGTGGACCGCTTGGCCTGTGCCTGGCTGATCCGCCGCTATATCGACCCCAATGCCAAATTGTTGTGGCTGGCATCGCCACAGGATTGCCCCAAGAAAGCCATTGGCTTCGACTTCGACGGGGCGACCTTCAGCCACGTGGGTGCCAAAGTCAGCTTCGAAGTCATGCTGACCAGCTTTGCATTGGAATCCCCAGCGTTGCAACGCATAGGTCATCTGGTGCATTTTCTGGATGTAGGGGGGCTGCAGCCGCCTGAGGCCTCCGGCATTGAAAGCGTGCTGGCCGGGATGCGCGATGCGATTACCGATGACGACCTGTTGCTGCAGGCCGCTTGCTCGGTCTTTGACGGCTTGCTCAAAACTTTTTCTAAAGAGGTGGCACCCCATGCAAACCACTGACGTCAGCACCGCGCCTTCAGATGGCGAAATCAAATACACCCTGTGGCAACTGGTGCTGTATTTCCTGCGTCTGGGTACGCTGGGGTTTGGTGGCCCGGTCGCTTTGGTGGGCTATATGCACCGCGATCTGGTGGAGCAACGCGGCTGGATCACCGAGTCCGATTACAAGGAAGGCTTGGCTTTGGCGCAGTTGGCGCCTGGCCCCATGGCGGCCCAGACCGCCATTTACCTGGGCTATGTCCACTACCGCATTCTGGGCGCCACGCTGGCTGGGCTGGCGTTTGTGATTCCCTCGTTTTTCATGGTGGTGGCGCTGGGCTGGGCCTACACCCAGTTTGGCGGCCTGACCTGGATGCAAGCCGTGTTCTACGGGGTGGGTGCGGCGGTGATAGGCATCATTGCCATCAGTGCACACAAGCTGACCGTCAAGAGCGTGGGCAAGGACAAGCTGCTGTGGGCCATTTTCCTGGTGCTGGCGGCAGTGACTGTGATCACAGAGTCTGAAGTCGCTTGGCTGTTTCTGGCCGCTGGCATCGTGACGTGGCTGTGGCGGGCGCCGCCCAAGCGCTGGGGCGGCGGCGGAATGGCGGCGATCGCCCCCGTGGAACTGGCCCATACCACCGGCTTTTTGACCACCCTGGACTGGTCTTTGTTGACCCAGATTGGTGTGTTCTTTGCCAAGGCGGGAGCGTTTGTGTTTGGTTCCGGCCTGGCCATCGTTCCCTTTCTGTATGGCGGTGTGGTGACCGAGTACCACTGGCTCAACGAAAAGCAGTTCGTCGATGCTGTGGCGGTTGCCATGATCACGCCGGGGCCCGTGGTCATTACCGTGGGCTTCATCGGTTACCTCGTGGCCGGCTTCCCTGGTGCCTGTGTAGCAGCGCTGGGCACCTTTCTGCCCTGCTATCTGTTCACCATCATTCCGGCCCCTTATTTCAAAAAATACGGCAAATTGCCAGCCATCGTGGCCTTTGTCGATGGAGTGACGGCCGCTGCGGTGGGAGCCATTACAGGGTCGGTCATTGTGATCGCCAAGCGCTCCATTGTGGATATTCCCACCGCGTTGATGGCGCTGGCCACGATCGCCATCCTCTGGAAATACAAGAAATTGCAGGAACCCGTCATCGTGCTGGGCGCTGCTTTGCTGGGTCTGGTGCTTTACCCCCTGTTGCGTACCTGACCCTTCCGTCCCTCTTCGCTGAAAGAAAACCATGGACTACCAAATACAGCCCCTCAAGTTGAACCCGGCCGCGCTCAATGGCCTCTCCGAGAGGCTAATCACCAGCCACCACGAGAACAACTACAGCGGTGCGGTCAAGCGCCTGAACGCTATCCGCAGTCAGCTCGATGCCTTGGCGTGGGACAGCGCCCCGGTATTTGTCGTCAACGGCTTAAAGCGCGAGGAACTGATTGCCGCGAACTCTGCCTGGCTGCATGAGCTGTACTTTGATGGACTGGGCGGTGATGGCGTCTTGCCCATCAGTGGGCTGACGACAGCCTTTGAGCGCGACTTCGGCTCGGTCGACAAGTGGCGGTCCGAGTTTGTGGCCATGGCCAAGGCCATGGGTGGCGGGTCTGGCTGGGCCTTGCTGTCCTGGTCACCGCGCGAAGGGCGCATGGTCAACCACTGGGCGGCGGACCACACCCATTTGCTGGCTGGCGCCACTCCCTTTTTGGCCTTGGACATGTACGAGCACGCGTACCACATGGACTTTGGTGCCAAGGCCGGCGCCTATGTGGATGCGTTCATGCAAAACATCCGCTGGGATGCGACTTACTTGCGCTACGGTGCTGCGGTGGCGGGCTCCGCAGTTGCATGCGGCGCCGACACCAAGACGCTGAGCGAGAAGGCTCTGGACACCGTCATTCTGGATGTGCGCCGCATGGAGCACATCACCCAGGCAAAAGACACGATTGCGGGTGCCGTGTGGCGCGACCCGGCCAAAGTCGGTGAATGGTCTCAGGAGTTTGCCGCGGGCAAGCCCGTGGTGGTGTGCTGTGTGCACGGCCTAGACATTGGTCGCTCCACAGCCATGTCACTGCGGGCCAAAGGCATTGACGCGAGCTATCTGGTGGGCGGTATCGAGGCTTGGCGCACTGCTGGCCTGCCTTTGCAACCCAAAACCATGTGATGAGTAAAGCGCCCCAGCATTGTGCTGGGCGCTGCTCTGATCGGTCTGGCTCTCTACCCCTTCACGCATTCCTAGCTTCTGGAGAACACCATGAAATCGATTTCCGTATCCGATCTGGCAAAGTGGCAACAACAACCGCAGACATTCCTGCTGCTGGACGTGCGCAGAGAGCAGGCTGTCACCGCCTCAGGCGTTCAAATTGAAGGCTCGCAGTGGAAAAATCCCGCACTCTGGCTGGATTGGAAAGACAGCATCTCCAATCAAAAGCCCGTGGTGATGTATTGCGCACATGGCCATGAAATCAGCCAAGGACTCACAGCAACGCTGTTGGCCATGGGCGTTGATGCCATTCATCTGGATGGCGGTATCTCGGCCTGGCAGGATCAAGGGCAACCCGTGGTTCCTGTCGCATAGGGCACCGAAGCCACCTAGTACGACGGTGCTTGACATGAAAAACGACAGTCGCCCTCGCCTTGCCATTCTCTACCCCGGGGATCGCGCTGCACGGGAGCTATCTGATCCAACGCAGAGTCGCTTTACCGCGCTATTCGATGCATTTGAGAAGGCCGGCATTGCGGCCGAGCCCGCGATCTACGGCGATGATTTTCGCGACGAAGTCTTGCAGCAACTGATGGGGGTACGCGGTGTGCTGGTCTGGCACAACCCCATTGAGGGCGGACGTGACCGCAGCCAGCTTGATGCGATGCTGCGCGAAGCTTCCTCAAGCGGTGTCTTCGTCAGCACGCATCCAGACACCATCCTCAAACTGGGTACCAAGGATGTGCTGCTGGCGGTGCGCGACTTGCCGTTTGGCAGTGATGTGTACCGGATCGACGGTCTGGCCCAGCTCAATGCAGAGCTACCAGGGCGCCTGACAACGGGAGTCCGGGTGCTGAAGCAGGCGCGCGGGCACAGCGGCATCGGCATCTGGCGCATCGAGCGACGCGCGGAGGATCGCTACGTCATGCGCCACGCGCAGCGCGGTTGCCTGGAAGAACAAGTGGATTTTGCTGGCGTTCGAGAGCGGCTCGCCCCGTACTTTGACGGTGGTGGCCACCTGATCGATCAGGCATGGCAACCACGCATGGTGGAGGGCATGACGCGGGCCTACCTCGTAGGGAGCCACGTCGCAGGCTTTGGGCACCAGGCGCTCATTGCACTACATCCGGGCGAGGCCGGCGGCGAAGCGCCGCTGCCTGGTCCTCGGCTGTACAGCGGACCTGATGATCCGCGTTTTCAGGATCTGCGCCGACACTTGGAGGGCGAATGGATAGACCTGCTGTGCGAACGCCTGGATCTTTCTCGCCACGCCTTGCCGTTGCTCTGGGATGCCGACTTCTTGCTCGGGCAACGGTCGGCAGACACAGACGAGCAATACGTGTTGTGTGAGATCAACGTCAGCAGTGTTTCACCGTTTCCCGAGTCTGCGATCCAGCCGCTGGTCGAAGCGACTTGCAGGGCGTTGACATCGCAATGACCGGGTAGCCCAGTCCCCGACAATCAGCGCATGAACCGAAACGTCCTTTTTGCGCTGTTGGCTGCAGCTTTGTTTGGCGCCAGCACCCCGTTTGCCAAACTGCTGCTGGGCGATATGCCTCCTGTCTTGCTGGCTGGCCTGCTTTACCTGGGCAGTGGCATCGGGCTGACCCTGATTCGATTGGTGCGGGATCGCGGCTGGCAATCATCTGGATTGCTCAGTGCGGAATGGCCTTGGCTGTTGGGGGCCATCCTGTTTGGCGGCGTCTTAGGCCCCGTGGCCTTGATGTTTGGATTGACAAGCACCAGCGGTTCGAGTGCTTCGCTGCTGCTGAACCTGGAGGCCGTTTTGACCGCCGCCATTGCCTGGGTGGTATTCAAGGAGAACGCTGACAGGCGCATTGTGTTGGGTATGGTGGCCATCGTGACAGGCGGCGTGGTGCTGTCCTGGCCCAGCCAAAGTGCCCGTTCAGCGGACTGGGTGGGCCCCGTTCTGGTGGGCGTGGCATGCCTGTGCTGGGCCATCGACAACAACCTGACCCGCAAGGTTTCCGCGTCGGACGCACTGTTTATTGCCGGTAGCAAAGGCATGGTGGCGGGACTGGTCAACACGACATTGGCAGTGGCACTGGGAGCACAACTGCCCAGCCTTGCACCTGCTGCCGGGACGATGGTTGTAGGTCTGCTGGGCTACGGGTTCAGTCTGGTGATGTTCGTCCTAGCGCTGCGCGGACTGGGAACGGCACGCACCGGCGCGTATTTTTCCACCGCTCCGTTCATTGGTGCAGCCATTGCCTTGTTGGTGTTTGGTGAGTCCACCGGGTTGGCGTTCTGGGTGGCGGCGGCGCTTATGGGCTTGGGCGTCTGGCTGCATTTGACGGAGACGCACGAACATGAGCATGACCATGAACCCCTGGAGCATGAGCACCCGCACACCCATGATGTACACCATCAGCACACTCACGATTTCGAATGGAGTGGTGACGGTGCCCACGTGCATCCCCACAAACATGGGGCCATCCGCCATAGCCATGGGCATTTCCCGGATATCCACCATCGGCACGGGCACTGACTCCAGTCAGATGCGCCCCTGGCGAGATTGGGGATCAACGGATCAGTGCAAGTAGGATGACGGCATGCCGGACCGGTACACAGCGGCTACGCGCCAACAATAGACAAATCTTAAGTCTATCGGCGTGACCCAAATCGCCTTGATACCAGCTGCATGCCCGCCGCAATGAGTGTGAAAACCAACCCATAGGCAAGTACCTGCATTCCCGCAGGCTGCGCCTCATAGCCAATGAGTCCGTGGAGTATGGTCCCAACAGCGGTGTTCTGGGAGAGGACACCAGAGGTATCCCACAGGGGCATTGCCAAGCTGGGGAGCAGGTCTGCCTGGATCAGCAAGCGCGCAGCCTGCGATGCCATGCTGGCCGCAAGTAAAAGTACCAAAGCACTAGTTACAGCAAAGAACCAACGCACGGGGATTCGAAGCAACCCCGCATACAAAAGTGTGGCGACTACAGCCCCAGAAGCCAAACCCAGAATGCCACCCATCAATGTGTCGCGAATACCGTTTTCTCCACCGGTTGCCACGCCATAAAGGAAGAGAACTGTTTCCGATCCTTCACGCAGTACCGCAAGGGCCACCACCAACAAGATCACGGAACGCTCGCGGCTGCCATCCGTGACCGCCCGAGCGGTGTTGGAAATCTGTTTGGCCAACTCTTTGCCATGCACGGACATCCAGATGTTGTGCCAGGCCAGCATGCCAATTGCTGTGATCAGGATAGCAACATTAAATAGCTCCTGACCAACCCCGTCGGCAAGGTTTGCAATCATTTCCATGCTGGAAGCAACCAGTGCGGAGCCCACCAAACCCAACAGAACGCCACCCCATACCCAACGCCCCCGCAACGGGATTCCCCGCGTGGCGGCCATCATGATGCTGATGATGAGTGAGGCCTCCAGAGACTCGCGAAACACAATGATGGCGGCTGCGAACATGGCGTTGTCCCAGGAATTATTCGACGACGATAGTGCCCTGGGCGGCAGCCTCGGTTTCGTGGTATTCCTCAACAAAGCCGTAACGTCCAGGCTTGAGCGGTCCAAGATTGATGGTGACCTTTGCTTTGCCAGGAATGACTTTTTCACGGCCCAGCGGTTTGCTTTCAAATTCAGCCGGGGTCACGTCTTCGTTGACCACAACGACCTTGATTTTCTTGCCGGCCGGAACTTTGAGTTCCTTGGGTTCAAACGCGTGGTTCTTGATGGTTAACGTGAACTCGTCCGTCGCGGCGAACGCGTTGAGAGCGGCCAAGGACAGGATTGCCAGAGTGATTTGCTTTTTCATGCGGTCCACCTATTAATAAGAATGATTCGCATTGTAAATTAGTTTGAAGGCAATTTTTCGTTAGTCTGCGTCCGGCCACGGCTCGCGCGGGAACCCTAGTTTGGGTGTACGGCTGCGTCTAACCGAAACACATGACCATGATCACTGACGACAGAGGGCATGCGCTGCACACGCTACCACCCTACGGAGGTGGTGCTACAGGACCTTGAAGGCTACGGTCGGGACGGTGGCATCGGCAAAGGATGCGCCCAGGGCCAGCTCGCCCTGCCCGTGCAATACGCACTCTTCTCGGCGTAGCAGCACGTCCGAGCCGTTGGCGCCGGCAAAGCGAACCCAACTGCCGTAGGTGCTGACGTCCACCAGCACCACGCTGCCATTGCGCCACTCCAGCCGCGCATGGGTGCGGGATACGCGCGGGTCGTTGACCATGAATTCGACATTGCGTACCCGGCCAATATGAATGGGCAAGTCAAACGCCTTGAAGCGTTTGGTTTGGCCACTCCAGGACAATTCAACTTCGCGCCCCAGTGCATCTACGTCTCCGGCAGCATAGGCGGGGTCGAGGTGCCCCTGCATGGTGAGGAAATCGGAGGCATCCTCTTCCTTCCACTCAATCTGGTAGACACTGCAGGGCTCGGCACGCCCGCGAATGCTGATGGGCCCGAGAACGCGGAAGGTGACACCCTGCCCTTCGGCCACGGTACTGAGCGCTGACGCGTTGGCCCAGATCTGGTGGGGACCACACAGGTCGCACAGCCGGGCGGCGACGTTGACGGCATCGCCGTAGCAATCCCCCGCCACCATTTCGACCTCACCACTGGCAACGCCAATGCGTATGGGCATGCGCACCTCTGCCGGGGCACGCATGACGCGCTTGTGGTGGACACGCTGTAAATCGACAACGGCTTTGACGGCGCTTTGTCCATCCGGAAACAGGGCCAGAACGCCGTCGCCCAAGGTCTTGATCACGCGCCCGCCATGGAGCTCGCATTGCTGAGCGATCCAGGTCGTGATGTGGGTTACCGTCTCGGTAGCGCGCGCGTTTCCCAACGCCTCAAACACCGCTGTGCTGCCATGCAAATCTGTGAATACAACGGTCGCTTGGACGCCCATTCCCGATAGTCCTGATTCTTGGTTATGGGTCGAGTTTAGGGCATTGCGATGGACTTGAGAACCAAAGCGCCATGTACCCGCATTGAATCCCCCGTTCTAGGGGGGATAGCGGTATTACTTCCGGGTTTAGCGCTGCACTTTTTGGAGCGACACTGATCCCGGATTCCGTGTATGGGGACATGTGTGATGCCGGTGGCGTGGAAATCGGAAGGTGGGTTTCGGCTGGTGTCCGTGTGATGGTGTGGATTTGATGTCTTACGTAATGTTACGGCTGTAAGTCATTGAAAGTATTGTTGTTTACATGCAATTTTTACCACCAACCCCTATTGTTTACAACTGACATTTTCTTTATGGTCTACGTAAAGCAACTGGTGTGAATTTATAAAAATGCGTTGGAATGCCTCTACTTTTGTGAGCGGAATGCAGTCCCTTCTGGGGGGCTTGTCCGGTCATGAAACGAACCGCTCGCAGTTTGCCATGGACGACATCCGCGAGGCCATGCTCGAAAGCCTGGGTGATCTGGTTGCCAGTGCATATCCGGTGGTGCAATTGCGGGTGACCCATGCCCACGACCTGCAAGACCTTTGGTACTTGCGTGGTGATGTCATGGCAGCTATTGCCGCCGTCCACGGGGAAGCGGTGGCCCGCAACCGGCTGGCGCAAATCAGCGAGTTGTTTAAAGGGCTGTTGCCGCGCGGGCTGGCCTCACGGCCCAGCCCGTTAGGTAACTGACCAACAACCGCAATGGGTGACGTCGTTCAGACGTCGTGTCCCCACACCATGAGGGCATCGCGCCCTTCCACCACCATATCCACCTTGGCGCCGACAGGTAGCAGCACCTTGGTAGCCACATGGCCATAGGGCAAATTGGTCAGCACCGGTGCTTTGATCTGGCTGCGTAGCCAGTCCACCACGCTGGATAGTTTGAAGCCGCGGTCATGCGGCGTGAGTCTGAATTCGGTGAACTGGCCAAAAACAATGGCCTTCTGCCGTGCCAATACGCCAGCAAGCAGAAGCTGGGTCAACAGGCGCTCCACGCGGTAGGGATGCTCTCCAACATCTTCCAAAAACAGCACACCGCCTTTGATTTCCGGGAAATAGGGTGTGCCGAGCAAAGAGGCCAACATGGTGAGATTGCCACCCCACAAGGTTGCGTCCTTGATTCGCCACGGCGTGTTGGCGGCGTGCTTGTCAACGTACTGTCGCCATCCGGTGCCCTCCCCCTGCCCCAGTAGCAGGTCATTGAAGCAGTCTTCCATGATTTCGTCGGGTTGCGGTGCTTCGGCGTGGCCATGGCCATCCACGACATCCGGTTTGCCGCCAACGCCAAACCCTTCGCACAGGGCGGGGCCTGCCCAGGTCACGCTGCCGGTTTTCGCCAACATTGCCAACTGGAACGCAGTGAAATCGCTGATGCCGACAAACTGGGTACCGCGCTCGATGGCTTTGGCAATGGTCTTGTAGCGTATGCCTTCGAGGATACGGCCCAGCCCATAGCCCCCGCGGGTGATCATGGCGACATCTGCCCCGCTGGCCGCCGCACGGTGGATGGCCGCCAGGCGGGTCGTATCGTCGCCAGCAAAACGCTGGTGGCTGGCAAGCGCATCGGGATCAATTTCAACCTCGTGCCCCAAGGCTTGCAAGCGTTTGACCCCACGCTTGAATGCCGCCTTGTCACGCACCGCACCGGAAGGAGAGTAGATGTAGATATGTTTTTTCACTGCGCCATTATCCGGCAGTGAAACGGGCCAGCGCCGCTTGCGCGATGGCTTCACCATGCTCTTGTACGAAATGGCCTGCGTGCTCTAGCACCAAGGGCGGTGGGCAATGACGGATGTCGGCACGCAGGGCCTGCATGGCTTCGGTGCCCAATACCGGGTCCTGGGCTCCAATCGCCATCAGGGTCGTGCCGTGCCACTCTCGCTGCCAAAACTCCCGTGCCTGGCGCGAAATGGCGGCTCCAGCGTCATCTGCAAACTCGGGGACCATGGGGGGAAATGCGCGCAATGCGGCACGATGCCCCGCATCCGGGAACGGGGCGTTGTAGGCGGCGCACTCCTGGTCTGTCATGTGGGGATTGCCACGTCCCAGCAACCGGCCCACGTCAAAGTCCGGCTTCTTGGCGCACATCTCCCGCCAGGCCAAAAAACCTGCCGACAACGGCGTGTCGCCCGTTGCCAGGGTGGTGTTCATTACGAGCAAGCCCTTGTAACGGCCCGGTTCCGCCATGGGCAGGGTGAGCCCCAATAAGCCCCCCCAGTCCTGCACCACCAGCACCACATTGTGCAAGTCCAGATGCGCGACCAATTCCAACAGCGTTTGGCGGTGAAATTCGAAGCTATGAAAGTCCACACGCTTGGGCTTGTCGCTCTTGCCAAATCCAATCAGGTCGGGCGCAACCACGCGGCAGCCCGCAGCCGTCCAGATCGGCAGCATGCGCCGGTAAAGGTAGCTCCATGCGGGGTTGCCATGCAGACACAAAAATACCGTGGACGCGTCGGGATGGCCCTCGTCCAGATAATGCATGCGCAGCCCCTTCAGGGATGGCAAGTCGTTGACATACTTTGGCGCCCAGGGGTAGCCCAGCAGGTTTGCAAAACAGGACTCGGGCGTGCGCAAGGCATCGTCCCGTAGTGGCTGGGCGGTGCTGCGCCCCACCGTGCGCTTGTCCCTGAAAAACTCTTGCAGCACCTGGGCGCATTCGGCTGCCATAACGCCCCCCACCACCTGCGTCTGGTGGTTCAGTTGTGGTTGGGCAAACAGGTTCAATACCGAGCCCGCCACCCCAGTCTTGGGGTCAGATGCGCCGAACACCACGCGTTGCAGCCTGGCGTGCAGCATGGCTCCGGCACACATGGCACAGGGCTCCAGCGTGACAAACAGCTCACATCCATCCAGCCGGTAGTTGCCAAGCGCGGCGGCGGCCGCGCGCAAGGCAACGATTTCTGCATGGGCACTGGGATCGTGCTGTGCGATCGGTGCATTGCACCCGGTAGCCACTACTACGCCGTCCTTGACGACGACCGCTCCCACCGGAATCTCACCCGCAGCAGCGGCCTCCCGACATTGCGCCAGTGCTAAGGACATGTAATAGGTGTCGTCGCGCACGGAGAGCTCGTGGGGCGCAGGGCGATGCAAAGGCGAGGACTATTTCGCTGCCAGTCGCGACTGCAGCCACTCTTTGAGCTGCAGCGGCACCATGGGCTTGGCGTACAGATAGCCTTGGCCCTCATGGCAGCCCATGCGCTGCAAAGTGGCTGCCTGGACTTCGTCTTCAATGCCTTCTGCAATGACCGTGAGATTGAGATTGCGGCCCAGCTCCACCACCATGGACGCAATGTGGCCGCCCGATACCTGCTGGTTCAATTCGGTGACAAAGGCCCGGTCAATCTTGAGGCGGTCTATGGGGAGTTGGCGCAAGTGGCTAAGGGAGGAATAGCCGGTGCCGAAGTCATCAATGGCAATGGAAATGCCCAATTCGCGCACCAGGTGCAGGGTTTCCAGCATGAAGTCTGCGTCCTCCATGGCCACGGACTCGGTGATCTCCAGCTCCAGGCACCGGGGGTTGATGCCAGTGTCTATCAGTGCGGCATTGAGCTTGTCCAGGAACTCGGGGTGGCGGAACTGAATTTGCGAGACATTGACCGACATACGCAGATTCGGCAGACCCAGCGCTTGCAGGCGCACCAGTTCGTGGCAGGACATGCGCAGTACCCAGTCACCGATGGCCACAATCATGCCGGAGGCCTCGGCCAGCGGGATAAACCGGTCGGGCGCCACAAATGTTCCATCTTCGTTGCGCCAACGGATCAGAGCTTCTACGCCCACGACCTCGCCACTGAGCAGATTCACCTGCGGCTGGTAGACGATGAACAGCCGCTCGCTCTCCACGGCACTGCGCAGACTTTGCAGCAAGCGAACCCGTTCGCGGATATCGGAGCCCATTTCCGCTGAAAACGTGACATAGCTTCCTCGGCGGCTCTTTTTGGCCCGCTTGAGGGCAATGTTGGCGTCTTTGAGTGCGTCACGGCCGTTGACACCGCCACCCAAGTTTTTGGTCATGCCCATGGTGGCTGTTACCACCATGGAATCGTCCTGCACCACGAAAGGCTCGCGAAACATGGCCAGCACCCGCGGAGGGTCTACTACGGCCTGGGCGCCCATGAGGCCAAAGGTATCGCTGCCGATGCGGGCCAAAATCACCTTGGGGCCCAGCTCATGCTTGAGCCGGTCGGCGACAGCCTGCAACAGTCGATCGCCCTGTTGGTGGCCCAACGCATCGTTGATTTCAGAGAAATCATCGATGTCCAGAATCGCAATGACATCGTCTTTGTACAGGCCGGAAGCCAGACGCTCTTCGCTCAGGTCGATGAATTTGTTGCGGTTGGGCAGGCGTGACAGGCGGTCATAAAAAGCCAGTTCGTCCAGCTTGCGGATTTGTTCGTAGGCGCGCAGAGCTGCGGTGACCGTGGCGTAAAGCTTGGTGCGGGTGAGTTCGGATTTGGTCTTGTAGTCGTTGATGTCGAAATCGTGGATGGTTTCGATCTCGGGCGCATACCCGGGCTGCCCGGTGCGCAGGATGATGCGCAGCTCTGCCAGTTTGAGGTCCTGGCGTATGGTCTTGACCAGCGCCAGACCGGCATCTTCGCGTTCCATCACCACATCCAGCAGCACGACGGCAACATCATGCTCGGTGCGCAACAACTCGGCCGCTTCCGTTGCCGAATAGGCATGCAGGAATTCCAAGGGACGCCCCAGAATTTTCACACCCGACAGCGCAAAGGTGGTGGCACGGTGGACGTCGGGCTCGTCATCCACCACCATCAAACGCCAAACCAACTCCTTGGTGCTCGCGCTTTCACTCTCGTCTTCCAGAAAATGAAGTGTGTCTGAGTCAGGTTGCATGCCAAGCACATTTCCGTTATTTATGGGAACATTGTGCACCAAGCCACCCCTCAAATGTTCTCTGGGCCAGGCTGCAAACTAAAACTTTTGCGGCACCAGGCAGAAATCCGGTGCCGCCCTCGGAATAACCCTAGGGCTGCAGCCCCGGGGTGCTCCAAAGGCTTACTCCCACTCAATGGTTGCGGGCGGCTTGCTGCTCACATCGTAGGTGACCCGGTTGATGCCGCGCACTTCATTGATGATGCGCCCCGAGATCTTCTTGAGCAGCGCATAGGGCAACTCGGCCCAGTCCGCGGTCATGAAGTCGCTGGTCTGTACGGCGCGCAGGGCCACCACATAGTCGTAGGTGCGGCCGTCGCCCATCACCCCCACGCTCTTGACCGGCAGGAACACGGTGAAGGCTTGGCTGGTCAGCTCGTACCAGGTCTTGCCCGTGGTCTCGTCTTTGTGGTTGCGCAGCTCTTCGATGAAGATCGCATCGGCGCGGCGCAGCAGATCGGCGTACTCCTTCTTCACCTCGCCCAGGATGCGCACGCCCAGGCCCGGGCCGGGGAACGGATGGCGGTACACCATGTCGTGCGGCAAGCCCAACGCCACGCCCAACTCGCGCACTTCGTCCTTGAACAGTTCGCGCAGCGGCTCCAGCAGCTTCAGGCCCAGTTGCTCGGGCAGACCGCCCACGTTGTGGTGGCTCTTGATGGTGACAGCCTTCTTGTTGCCGGCACCGCCCGACTCGATCACGTCGGGATAAATGGTGCCCTGGGCCAGGAAAGTTGCTCCCTTTTTGCTAGCGCCATGCGCAGTCAGCATGCGGGCTTGCGCCTTAAAAACCTCTACAAATTCGCGTCCGATGATCTTGCGCTTGGTTTCTGGATCGCTGACACCTGCCAGGTGCCCCAGGAACTGATCGGCTGCATCGACGCGCACTACTTTGGCGTGCAGCTTGCCGACAAACATGTCCATGACCATGTCGCCTTCGTTCAGGCGCAGCAGGCCGTGGTCCACAAACACGCAGGTCAGTTGGTCGCCAATGGCGCGGTGGATGAGCGCCGCCGCGACGGACGAGTCAACACCGCCGGACAAGCCCAGAATGACTTCTTCGGTGCCGACCTGGGCGCGAATCTTTTCGACCGCCTCGGCGATGTAATCGCCCATGATCCAGTCCGGGCGCACGGCGCAGATGTCCAGCACAAAGCGGTTCAGCAGGGCCTGGCCCTGGCGGGTGTGGGTGACTTCGGGGTGGAACTGCACGGCGTAGAAACGCCGTGCCTCATCGGCCATACCGGCAATTGGGCAGGCCTCGTTGGATGCCATCAACTTGAAGCCGGGCGGCATTTCGGTGACCTTGTCGCCGTGGCTCATCCAGACGTCCAGCAGGCCGTGACCCTCTGCATTGCTGCTGTCCTGGATGCCGTTGAACAAGGCGGTGTGGCCATGCGCCCGGATCTGGGCCGCACCGAATTCGCGCGTCTTGCCCGCTTCCACCTTGCCACCCAGCTGCTGGGCCATGGTTTGCATGCCGTAGCAGATGCCCAGCACCGGCAGGCCCAATTCGAACACGGCCTGGGGTGCCTTGTCGGTGCTTTCCTCGTAGACGCTGGCGTGGCTACCGGACAGGATCACACCCTTGAGGCTGCCGTCCTTGGCATAGGCACGTACCCAGTCATCTGACACATCACAGGGATGCACTTCGCAAAACACATGCGCCTCGCGCACACGCCGGGCGATCAACTGGGTAACCTGGGAGCCGAAATCGAGGATGAGGATTTTCTGGTGTTGCATGGTGGAAAAGTCAGTCGTTCAATGCAAAGGGCCGTCGCGGAGGACGGCCCTGGGAGGTTTGCCTTATTCGGCCCGGTAGTTCGGGGCTTCCTTGGTGATCTGCACGTCATGGACGTGGCTTTCGCGGATACCTGCGGTGGTGATCTCCACGAATTCAGCCTTGTCCTGCATATCCTGGATGGTGGCGCAACCGCAGTAGCCCATGCTGGCGCGAATGCCGCCGGCCATCTGGAACACGATGGCGACCATGGAGCCCTTGTAAGGTACGCGGCCTTCAATGCCTTCCGGCACCAGCTTGTCCGCATTCGGGTTACCGGTGCTGGATTCCTGGAAATAGCGGTCCGCACTGCCCTGTTGCATGGCACCGATAGAGCCCATACCGCGGTAGCTTTTGTAGCTGCGGCCCTGGTACAGGATGACTTCACCGGGCGCCTCTTCGGTGCCGGCAAACATGCCGCCCATCATCACGGTGCTGGCGCCAGCCGCAATGGCCTTGGCGATGTCGCCGCTGTAGCGGATACCGCCGTCGGCAATCAACGGCACACCGGTGCCCTTGAGTGCGGTGGCCACGTTGTCCACTGCCATGATTTGCGGCACGCCCACACCGGCGACGATGCGGGTGGTGCAGATGGAACCGGGGCCAATGCCGACCTTGACAGCGTCGGCCCCGGCTTCCGCCAGCGCCAGCGCGGCCGCACCGGTAGCGATATTGCCGCCAACCACGTCCACTTGCGGAAAGTTCTGCTTGACCCAGCGTACGCGGTCGATCACGCCCTTGCTGTGGCCGTGCGCCGTGTCCACCACAATGGCATCCACGCCGGCGCGCACCAGCGCTTCGACACGCTCTTCGGTGCCCTCACCCACGCCCACGGCTGCACCCACGCGCAGACGGCCCGTGGCGTCACGGGCGGCATTGGGGAAGTTGAGTTGCTTGGTGATGTCCTTGACGGTGATCAGGCCCTTGAGCTCAAAGGCATTATTGACAACCAGCAGGCGTTCCAGCTTGTGTTTGTTGAGCAGGGCTTTGGCAGCCTCTGGCGTGGTGCCATCGGGCACGGTGATCAGGCGCTCACGCGGCGTCATGATCTCGCGCACCGGCTGGTCATAGCGGGTCTCAAAGCGCAAATCACGACCGGTAACGATACCAACGACCTTGCCGCCGTCGCACACCGGGAAACCGGAGACACCGAGCTGTTCGGACAGCGCAATCACCTGGCGCACCGTGGTGTCGGGGGTGATGACGACCGGGTCGCGCAGCAGGCCCGACTCGTAGCGCTTGACCTTGGCCACCTGGGCAGCCTGCTCGGCGGCGGTCAGGTTCTTGTGAACGATGCCCATGCCGCCTTCCTGTGCAATGGCAATGGCCAAGCGGGCTTCGGTGACCGTGTCCATGGCGGCCGACACCAGGGGCAGGTTCAGGGCAATATTGCGAGAAAAACGGGTGGCGAGGGATGTGTCCTTGGGAAGGACCTGGGAGAACGCTGGCACCAACAAGACATCGTCGAAGGTGAGCGCTTTTCCTAAAAGGCGCATGTCAAAGCTCCAAAAAACGGATTGTACCCGTGTCACCGGTGGCCTTGGCCGGCCATGAGCGCTACACTGCGGCCATGAAACTGTTCCCCACCCTTTTGAGCGCCGTTTTGGCTTGGACTTGCGCCTCTGCCTTAGCCCAATGGCAGTGGATTGACAAGGATGGACGTAAGGTATTCAGTGACCGAGCGCCGCCGCCAGACGTTTTGGAAAAAAATATTCTCAAACGCCCTGCAAACCGCGGCCCCAGTAATGCGGCAGCGGATAGTGCGGTTTCGGATACACCAGCTGCGGCCCCTGCCCTGCCTTTAGCCAGTAAAGATCGTGGTGTGGACAAGGAACTGGAAGCCAAAAAGAAGCAGGCCGCCGAGGCGGAAGTAGCCAAGCGCAAAGCCGAAGAAGAGCGCCAGACCAAGGCCAAGATAGAGAACTGCGCCAACGCCAAGCAGGCCAAGGTGACTTATGACTCCGGTATGCGCGTCGCGCGCACCAATGCCAATGGGGAGCGCGAGTACCTGGACGATGCGGCACGGGCATCTGAGCTCAAGCGCATCCAGGCCGTCATCAATACCGATTGCCAGTAAGGCTGCCGGTTTTCAGTACCCTGCCTTGGCGCCCGCGCGGCGCTTGGTAAATAGGCCGGCCGATTTGGCCCCCTGGCGCGCAAAGCGCTCCCGGCGCGCCACCTTGGGGTCTACCGTGAGCGGGCGGTAGAGTTCCACCCGGTCGTTGGCGCGCAAAAGGTGCTTGCCGGGCACTTTGCGGCCCCACACACCCAGCTCTGCCGCCTGCAGTTCATCCTCCGACAGCGTCACCAGCAGGCCACTTTGCCGCAATGCATCTGCTGCGGTGCAATCTGCGGCCACCTCCAGGTGGATTTCGCGCAGTTCGCGTGGCCGCGGCGAATAGACCACGGTGACGTGAATCGGCGGCTTATTCGCCATACACCTGCTGCGCCCGCTTGACAAAAGCGTCCACCAGACTGGCGGCAATCTTGTCAAATACCGGGCCCACCAATGCACCCAGGGCGGCGTTGTCAAAACCGTAATGGAGGGTCAGTTCCACCTTGCAGGCCCGTTGGCTGCCATCGCCTAGGGCGTGGAAATTCCAGTGTCCTTCAAGCCTGGAAAAGGGGCCCTGCAGCAATTGCATGTCCACACGGCTGGGTTCGGTGTGGGTATTGCGGGTGGTGAATGTCTGGCGCACACCGCCGAAAGAAATACCGATTTCGGCCGTCATGCCGCTGGCGTCTTGTTCCAGCACGGTGCTGTGGTCGCACCAGGGCAGGAACTGGGGGTATTGGCTGACATCGGTGACCAGCACATACATTTCCTGCGGGCTGTACCAGATCAAAACGGACTTGTGAACGATTTTCATAGAATGAGGGGCTGCGCGGGATTGTAGACAAGCCCCCACTGTGGTCCGAAGCTGCGTCTCTTTCTTTCCCGTCCGTCATCCCCATCTCAGTGCAATGGCCAAAAAACCCGAAACCGCTACCCGCATCGCCGACAATAAAAAGGCCGCATTCAATTATTTCTTCGAAGAGCGCTTTGAGGCCGGCCTGGTACTGGAAGGCTGGGAGGTCAAATCCCTGCGCGAGGGCAAGGTGCAGTTGACCGACGGCTACGTGGTCATCCGTAATGGTGAGTTGTTCATCATCGGCCTGCAGATCAACCCGCTGCATACCGCTTCCACGCATGTCAGCCCGGACAAGGTGCGCACCAAGAAGCTCTTGATGCACAAGGAAGAAATCAAGCGCCTGATCGGCAAAGTGGAGCAAAAAGGCTACACCCTGGTGCCCATCAACCTGCACTGGAAAGCTGGCAAGGTGAAATGCGAAATTGCCCTGGCCAAGGGCAAGGCCGAGCACGACAAGCGTGACACCATCAAGGACCGCGAAGGCAAACGTGAGGTCGAGCGTGCCATGAAAGACAGAAACAGGTAGGCCCCCACGCTCCACTGCTGCGCGGGTCGCTGCCCTCCAAGGGGGGTGAATTGCCTAGCGGCGCTGGCCGCCAAGCGGTCCAGAACCGCTTGGGGCAGCCCGGCGTGGAATTACCCGCTAAAAATATTTTTCGGCCAGGGAATAAATGAAGGTTGTCAGGTGTTTATCCGGTTAGCAAACAGCCGTTTGCCCAACCTTTATTGGAGAAACCCATGAAACTACTGGCTGCCTTGACCCTGACCACCTCCCTGCTGGGCGCCTGCGCCTCCATGGCCGACACCGCCCCTGCCAAAATGGCTAACGGCGTGCTGACCGGCCCCAGCGGCATGACGCTCTACACCTTCGACAAGGACACCATGGGCAGCGGCAAGTCCGTGTGCAATGGCCCCTGCGCTACCAACTGGCCTCCCCTGATGGCCGGCGACATGGACAAGGCCCAGGGCGACTACAGCGTGATCACCCGGGACGATGGCAAAAAGCAATGGGCCCTCAAAGGCAAACCCCTTTATTACTGGGCCAAGGACAGCAAGCCCGGCGACAAGACTGGGGACGGCATGTTGAACGTCTGGCATACCGCCAAGCCTTAAGCTGAGCGCCATGGACCGTTCGCAGCTCATAGGCCACATTCCGGGTTTGCGCCGCTATGCGCGCGCGCTGACCGGTGATGCCTGGGCTGCGGACGATCTGGTGCAGGACACGCTGGAACGGGCTTGCTCCAAGTGGCGCCTGTGGCTGGTGGGCAGCGACTTGCGCGCCTGGCTGTTCACACTGATGCACAACCTGCACGCCAACGATATCCGGCGCCTGGTGCGCGAGCAGCAACTCGCCCCCACCGGCGAGCTGGCCGCCCAGGCGCATGCCGTGGCGGCGCCAGAGGCCGGGACGGACATGGCACTGGACCTGCAGCGCTGCCTGATGCAACTGCCCGAAGAACAGCGCGTGGTCCTGTTGCTGGTGACGCTGGAAGACATGGGCTATGCCGACGTGGCCCGCATTACCGGCACCCCGCTGGGCACGGTGATGTCACGCCTGTCCCGCGGCCGTGCCCGCCTGCAGTCCTTGCTAGATGCCCCGGCCCACCGCACGCCCGTAGCCCTCCATGCGGGTGCCGACGTGGTGCATTTGCGGCGTCCCCGCTGATGGATGACTGTATGAACCGCAACGCCCCCCTTCCCCTCACCGAAGATGAATTGCATGCCCTGGTCGACGGGCGCGTGGATGCTGCGCAGCGCGCGGAACTGGAAAATCGCCTGGCGCTGGAGCCGCAGGCCCAGGCCACCGTGGCGCAATGGCGCCGCCAGCGCGCCCTGCTGCAGGGTTTGTATGTCGAGGTGCGTGATGAAACGGCGCCCGCCCATCTGGTCAGCGCCACCCAACGGGTGGATGCGTCGCAGCACGCGGCCCAGCAGATGTGGCGCTGGGGTGGGCTGGCAGCCAGCGTGCTGCTGTCCTTCGCGGCGGGTTGGATGGCACACGGTCCATTGCGTTCGGCGGATGCGCTGGCGTCACGCAAGCCGGCGGCAGAATTTGTGCGCCAGGCCAGCCTGGCCTACGCGGTATACGCGCCCGAGGTACGGCACCCGGTGGAAGTGACCGCCGCAGAACAGGCGCATCTGGTGCAATGGCTGTCCAAGCGGCTGGGGCACCCGTTGAAGGTGCCGAACCTCTCTGCTCAGGGGTTTGCGCTGGTGGGGGGCCGGCTCTTGCCGGGTGACGCTGGCGCACGGGCCCAGTTCATGTTCCAGGCCACAGGTGGCACGCGCATTACGCTGTACCTGGGTGGGGTTCAAGGTGAGCCTGGTGCGCTCAACGGCCGGGAAACCGCGTTCCAGTTTGCCAGCGAAGGGGCAACGTCGAGCTTCTACTGGGTGGACCAGGGCTTTGGCTATGCCCTGAGCGGCCAGGTGCCGCGCGACACCCTGATGCAGCTGGCCCAGGCGGTGTACCAGCAGCTCTAGTCTGTCAAATGGCGCAGCGGATGGGTATGCGCCGGCCAGGGGCTGGTAAAGAACGGCGCCACCATCTCGGGCGTAACCTCTTCAATCCGCGCCGGGCTCCATTGTGGATGGTGGTCCTTGTCCACCGCCAATGCGCGGATGCCCTCCACCGTTTCGCTGCTGGCGCCGGAACGCTGCAAATGGGCGGTGTGGAAACAATGGCGCACCATGTCGCGCTCCATGCGCAAATCGTCGGCCAGCGTCATGCTGCGTGCGCGGCGCACCTGCTCCAGCACCACATGCAGCATCAGGGGCGAGCGTTTGCGCAAGGTGGCAGCGGTGTGCTGCGCCCATTCACTGCGGTCGGCCTCCAGCGCCTGCACAATGGCGGGCACAGTATCCAGCGCAAAATACTGATCAATTTGGCCTCTAGCGCCCGTAGATGTTGCGGGGGCAGCTACTGAAATCGTAGCAACCCAGGCATCCAGCGATGCCTTGTCCGACCAGTCCAATGTCGCCAAAACATCCCAGGCCTCGGGCAAACGGGTTGCGTCCACCAAATGGTCGGCCAGGCCCAACTCCACGGCAGACGCGCCGTCAATCACGTCGCCAGTCAGTGCCAGCCATTCGCCGCTGCGCCCCGGGCAGCGGCTCAGGAAATAACCGCCGCCCACATCGGGGAACAGGCCGATATTGGTCTCGGGCATGGCCATCTTGGTATGGGCCGTGACCAGCCGGTGCGATGCACCCTGGCTGATACCCATGCCGCCCCCCATCACGATGCCGTCCATGACGGCGATGTAGGGCTTGGGGTAGTGGTGGATCAGGTGGTTGAGCGCGTATTCTTCGGTGAAGAAGTCTTCCAGCGCCGGATTGCCGGCGAGGGCTGCTTGGTGGAAGAAGCGGATGTCGCCACCGGCACAGAAGCCACCAAACGGGCCTGTCTTGTTGCTGCCGCGGATAGCGACCGCTTTTACCTGTGCGTCGGCTTGCCACTGCAACAGGATGGCCGTGAGGCTGCGCACCATGCCCAGGCTCAGCGCATTGAGCGCCTTGGCGCGGTTCAGGGTGATGAAACCGACCTGCCCCCGTATTTCAGTCAGAACATCCTGGTTATCCACGGTGCTTGTGCTCATGCGCGTTGTCTCCATCCAATTACTTCGTTGGTCACCAGGGCGCCAATCACCAGCGCCCCACCCCAGATAACCGAGTTGCTAGGCACCTCATTGGCACCGAGCCAGGCCAGCAGAATACCGAACACCACCTCCAGCAGCTGCAGCAGCGACAGCTCAGGCGCCTTGAGAATCTGCGCGCAGCGCACGCTCAGCACGCAGGGCACCGCCAACTGGAACACGCCCAGAAAGCCCAACAGCACCACATCGTGCGCGCTGGCTTGGAACGGAAAGGCAAAGGGCAACGTGACCAGGCTGGAGATCACAGCGCCCACCCATACGGCGGGCATCAGGTCCACATCGTGGCCCTTGTCATGCGAATGCTGGGTCACAGCCCAGTTGGTGGCTCCGGCCAGCGGTACGCACAGGGCCACCAGCGTGCCCAACAGCGACACTGTGCCGAGTTGCGAGGCATACATGTACACAATGCCGGCCCCGGCCACCACGATGGCCAACCAAGTGCGCGGCGGCACCCGGTAGCCAATAAAGGCACGGGCGATCAGCGCGGTCACCAGCGGCCCGATGGACATAGTGACCAGCACATTGCCCACGCTGGTGAGAGTGAGCGCGACCATGAAAGCCGTGAACATGATGCTCCAGCAAATGCCGGAGACCCAGAAACCCGCGTCGGCATGGCGGATTTTGGAAAAGACGTCCCGCCCCTTTAGGAGCGGCAGCATCACCGTCAGGCTCAGCACCGTGAAGAAGGTGCGCCAGAAGGTCACCTCAAAGCTGCGCGCAAATTCCAGATGGCGCGTGATGACGCCGGCGGTAGACCACATCAGGGTCACCGCCACCATCAGGAATACCGCGCGGTTGTGCGTTAAGGACATGGCCCCCACGCTCCACCCACGCACGGCCTTTGGGCCGTGCAGGGTGTATTGCCACAACGTGAGCGCATCTGCGACAGCAGATGCGTGAGCGGGTCGTTGCCCCCCAAGGGGGCTAATTTGCCTTGGGGCGGCCCGGCGGCAAATTGCACGTCTCTCGACATGCCTTATTCGCGGCTCGCGCGCTTGCGCTCGTGCTCTTTCAGGTGACGCTTGCGCAGGCGCACGCTCTTGGGCGTGATTTCGACCAGCTCGTCGTCCTCGATGAATTCCACGCCGTATTCCAGCGTCAGTTCGATCGGGGGCGTGATCTTGATCGCGTCTTCCTTGCCGGACACGCGGAAGTTGGTCAACTGCTTGGTACGCGTGGCGTTGACCACCAGGTCGTTGTCGCGGTTGTGGATGCCCACAATCATGCCTTCGTACACCGGGTCGTTGGCCTTGACGAACATGCGGCCGCGGTCGTCGAGCTTGCCCAGGTCGTAGGTGAAGATTTCACCGTCGTCCATGGAGATCAGCACGCCGTTCTTGCGGCCACCGATGTCGCCCTTGTGCGGCTCGTAGCTGTCGAAGATGTTGCTGATAAGGCCGGAACCACGGGTCAGGTTCAGGAATTCGTTGGAGAAGCCGATCAGACCACGCGCAGGGATGCGGTACTCCAGGCGCACGCGGCCGCGGCCGTCCGGTTCCATGTTCACCAGTTCGCCCTTGCGTTCGCCCAGCGCCTGCATCACGCCGCCCTGGTGGCCTTCTTCGATGTCGGCCGTGACCATTTCGATAGGCTCGTGCTTCTCGCCGTTGATGTCCTTGAACATCACGCGCGGCTTGGAGACGGCCATTTCATAGCCTTCACGGCGCATGTTTTCCAGCAGGATCGTCAGGTGCAGTTCACCACGGCCCAGCACTTCGAACACACCTTCTTCGTCGGTCTCGTTGACGCGCAGCGCCACGTTGTGCTGCAGTTCCTTTTGCAGGCGGTCCCAGATCTGGCGGCTGGTGACGAACTTGCCTTCGCGGCCGGCCAGCGGGCTGGTGTTGACGCAGAAGTTCATGGTCAGCGTGGGCTCGTCCACCTTCAGCATCGGCAGCGGCTGGGGATTGGCCGGGTCGGTCACTGTCACACCGATGCCGATGTCTTCAATGCCGTTGATCAGCACGATGTCGCCGGGGCCGGCTTCGGGCGTCTGCATGCGGTCCAGGCCCTGGAAGGTCAGCACCTGGTTGATGCGGCCCTTGACAGCCTTGCCGTCCGGACCTTCCATCACGACCACGTCCTGCATGGGCTTCAGCGTGCCCTGGCTGATGCGGCCCACGCCGATGCGACCGACGAAGCTGGAGAAGTCCAGTGCGGAGATTTGCAGTTGCAGCGGCGCCTTGGGGTCACCGGAGTTCGGCGGCACGTGCTTGAGGATGGTGTTGAACAAGGCCGACATGTCGGGCCCCCACTGCTCACCGGGCGCGCCCTCTTCCAGCGACGACCAGCCGTTGATGCCGGAGGCGTAGACCACCGGGAAGTCCAGTTGCTCGTCGGTCGCACCCAGCTTGTCGAACAGATCGAACGCGGCGTTGACCACTTTGTCGGGGTTGGCACCGGGCTTGTCCACCTTGTTGACCACGACGATGGGCTTGAGGCCCAAGGCCAAGGCCTTCTTGGTCACGAAGCGGGTCTGAGGCATGGGGCCTTCCTGCGCATCGATCAGCAGCAGCACGCTGTCAACCATGGACAGGGCACGTTCCACTTCGCCGCCAAAGTCCGCGTGTCCGGGGGTATCGACGATGTTGATGTGGGTGCCTTCCCAACTGACGGCGCAGTTCTTGGCCAGAATCGTGATGCCACGCTCTTTTTCAATCGCGTTGTTGTCCATCACGGTGTCGACGACTTTTTCGTGCTCGGCGAAGGTGCCGGACTGGCGCAGCAATTGGTCGACCATGGTGGTCTTGCCATGGTCAACGTGGGCAATGATGGCGATGTTACGGATTTGTTTGCTCATGGTTCACTTTCTACTAACTGTTCATTTACCTGTTGCTGT